>Ga0163110_10001338_pt1 | contig 12523 bp, 13 predicted proteins | sample CRUFie1St17metaG_FD_108703 | JGI IMG/M metagenome (GOLD analysis project Ga0163110, IMG submission 108703) | Marine microbial communities from the Costa Rica Dome - CRUD Field 142mm St17 metaG | ecosystem: Environmental > Aquatic > Marine > Oceanic > Photic zone | place: Costa Rica: the Eastern...
GTGGCAAAAAACCTCACCTCTGCTGGCACAACTCTTTACGGATTATGAACCTGGTATTCACATTAGCCAGGTTCAAATGCAAAGTGGAGTTACTGGAATTAATTTACCGAGAATATATTCAGTGCCTAAACAAAGCATGGATCAAGATCCTGATTCAAGTTGGACTAAAAGCATGTTACCTCAGCTTGATAATATTGACCCAAAGTTAATTCATAATGCAGAATTAAATGGTACTTACATAGACAAGATAGTTGATCTAAAAACGTCTGCTAAATTTGCTCGAGAAAATATTTGGGCAATTAGAAAAAGCAATGAATTCAAAAATGAGGCTAGGCAAGTTTATTTAAAGCATGGCAGCAGAAGAAAAAGGAAAATAAGACCTAATTAGATTTCCATTTTATATTGCATCCCATTGATGGAAATTGTTCTTCCAAAATTGTTTTATTTGCTAACAAATTATCAATTGCCAATCTAAGGTCTTTTGCTGTTGGCTTTGAGCTTGATCCTGGCGAACTGTCATCCATCCTACCTCGATAAACAAGCTTTCTATTTGAATCAAATAAATAAAATTCAGGTGTGCATTCAGCTTGATATTTTTTTGCAAGCTCTTGTGATTCATCATAAAGATATGGAAATCTTAAACCCAAATCATCCCATAAATTTCTCATTTTTTCTGGGCTATCCTCTGGATGAGTTGTTATATCGTTAGAGCTTATGGCAACGATATTAATGCAATCAAGATAATCGGTTGCTAGTTTTATTATTTCCTTATGATAATGAATTACATATGGGCAATGATTACAAACAAACATTATTAGAGTTGGTTTGGTTAGATCTAGGTGTTCTGATGAAAAAGTTTGATTGGTTACAGTATTTAATAAACTAAATGGTATCAGATCTGTTTGAAGATCTAGCATGCTTGAATAAGTTAAAGCCATAATTTAATTATAGACTCATTTGTTGCCACTTCACTGGTACCCCTTCCAATTTATAGCGATTTGATTCCTCACGCAGTTTTTCATACTCAGTTTTTGATGAATAAACAGTTACTATCAAAGCGTTTTCTTTGTTGGCAGTGATTCTCAGAACTCTTCCCATTCTTTGTATTCTTTGTCTTTTTGACGAAGATGCACTCAATATCATAGCTCCGTCAGCTTCTGGCATATCGAAACCCTCATCTAAGGCTGTACAGCTCACTAAAACATTCAACTTTCCTGCCTTAAAATTTTCTAGATTCTCTTGTCTTTCATCATCTTTCAAATCTGTGTTGTATATACCAGATTCAAAGCCTTTAATGTGATTAACTTTTTTATTAAATTCCTTTGCTTGTTTCTTATTTTCTGTAAAAACAATCCAGCTATCTCTTTCATATTTTTGAATAAGCTCAATTCCATACGGAATTCTGTTTTTTGAATTTTTCACTAGTCTTGCTCTGTTAAATATCAACATTTTTAAGGGATAATCATTCATGTCCTGGCCACCAATTGTTGCAGCCCTTCTTTGAATGCTTTTTGTAAATTTTCTATATTTGTTCTCTTCTTCTGGAAGTAAAGCTGCATAGCCATATAGTAGTTTAAAATTGACAATGACCTCATCCTCTCTAGCATCTATATAGTCGTAATCAAAAATTATGTCTCCAAGAATTTTTTTGATGATGATATAGAAGTTGTCATCATAGTCTCTTTCAGGTGTCGCAGATAATCCAAGAGTTGCATGCCAATTATTCGTTAGCATCTCTCCTCTTTTTTCAGTACCAATTTTGTGACATTCATCAACAATTAAAAGAGAATTTGAGGCATCAACTTCTTTAATGATATTTTTTAAAGAATCTATTGTTGAAATACAAATTTTTGTTATTGAAGTTGTTTGTTCCCCTCCACCATTCAAAGATATTTCTCTGTCACTGAAATTTTGTGAAAGGCTCTCGTACCATTGATCTAGAAGAGCAATTGAGGGAACAACAATTAAGATATTTTTATTATGATCTTCTTCTAAGTATTTTCTAAGACAATGAATAGCAAAAAATGTTTTACCACCTCCAGTAACAACTTTTATAATTCCTCTTTTATTCTTCCACCACAACGGAAAAGCTTTTTCTTGCCATTCTCTAAGCTTCAAAAAAATCTCCCTTCATCATGCTTTCACCAATTAAAAAAACATTGATATTATTTTCTTTCAGCATTTCTATATCTTTTTTTGACTTGATGCCAGACTCTGAAACAAAAATATTATTTCCATGAAAGTTTTTTCTTAGATTTATTGAATTATTAATATCTACATTGAACGTTTTTAAATCTCTATTATTGACACCAATAATAGCTTTAGAAAAGTTTTTTATCCTTGATAGCTCATCCATATCGTGAACTTCTATGATGTAATCGAGTTCAAGGCTATCAGCTAGTTCAGTAAATTTTTTAAGCATTTCATCGTTTAAAACACTAGCAATTAATAAAATACAGTCAGCTCCGAACAGTCTTGACTCGTATATTTGATATTCATCAATTATAAAATCCTTTCTAAGTATTGGAAGATTTGAAATTGATTTCACATCTTTCAAATACTGGATGCTTCCAAGGAAATAATCCTCCTCAGTTAAAATTGAGAGAGCTGCTGCGCCTTTTTCTTCAAATTCCTTAGCCTTTGAAATAGGATCAAAGTTTTCGCTAATGATGCCTGCGCTTGGTGATGCTTTTTTAATTTCTGCAATAATTGCTTCTTCTTTATCTAACAAACTAGCCTTAAAGGAAGCATTAGTTGGAGAAATCATCTCAATCTTTGAAATAATATCTTCTAAACTTAATTCAGATTTTTTTGAAATAAGTTTTCTTTTCTTTGCGTCGATTATCTCATCAAGAATATTCATAACGTATTAGATATCCTGACGTATGCTGCTAACTTGTCAGCGGCCTTACCGTTATCCATTAATTCATAAGAAAGTTCTATTCCATCTCCTATTGAATTTACAACACTAGCTATGTAAAGAGCAGCACCGCTATTCATAGCAATCATATCTTGAACAGCAGATTTTTCACCTGCAAACGCTTCATTTACTAACATCAGGCTATCTTCAGCAGAATTAGCATAAATCTCTTCAAGTGAAGAATTGCTTAGTCCAAATTGTTTTGGAGATATTGTATATTCAGAAATCTTATGATTATTTAATTCACTAACTAGGGTATCGCCTGTAATAGTAATTTCATCTAAACCATCGCTCCCGTGAACAACTAAGACATGATCCATTCCAAGGCTCTTGGAAACTTCAGAAAAAGTATTGAGTAGTTTCTTATCATAAACTCCAATTATTTGTTTTTTTGCATTACAAGGATTGGTGTGTGGTCCTAATAAGTTAAAAATAGTTTTTTCAGCTATTCTTTGTCTTACTGGCATAACATGTTTCATGGCTTCGTGATGGAGCGGAGCGAAAAGAAATATAAAACCAACTTTGTCAAAAATTGACTGTAGCTTATCTCTGTCATGACCTATATCTGCTCCAGCCTCGGTCAAAAAATCAGCACTGCCAGATTTACTGGAAATAGCTTTATTGCCGTGTTTTGTGATTTTTGCTCCACCTGCAGCTGCAACAAATGATGAAGCTGTAGAGCAATTAAATGTATGTAATCCAGTTCCACCTGTACCACAAGTATCAATGTTTTTACCCTCTCCAATACTAAATTTTAAAGACTTTTCTTTCATCACAGATGCTGCTCCAGCAATCTCATTCTTTGAAATGCCTTTTTTATTAAGTCCAACTAAAAATGATTCAATATCAGAATCGCTCGCCTCTCCGGACATGATTAAATTAATTGCTTCTTTCATTTCATCCAACGAAAGATCAATTTTATCTTCTATTTTTTTTAAGACTTCTTTCATCAAATATTTAAAAAATTTTCAATTAATTTTTTTCCATTATCTGTATCTATTGATTCAGGATGAAACTGAACGCCGAAAATAGGTCTTTCTTTATGTTTCAATCCCATAATCATGTTTTTATTATTCTCAAGTGTGGCTGTTACCATAAGTTCATCAGGTAGTGAGTTCATTTCAATCAATAGGCTATGATATCTAATTACACTGTAGGGTGTTTCAATATTATTAAATAGGTCGTCTGATTCATGAATAATGTTGGAAGATTTTCCATGAACAATTTCTGGAGCTTTTATAATTTTTCCTCCAAATGCTGTGCCAATTGCTTGATGGCCCAAGCATACACCTAATAATGGAACGCTTGAAGACTTAATTAATTCCTCTGAAATGCCAGCCTCATTTGGAGTGCACGGACCTGGAGAAATAACAATTTTATCTGGCTTCAAGCCTAATATATCGTCGACTGACATTTCATCATTTCTAATGACCTCAATATTATTATCAAACTCGCCAATGTAATGAACAAGGTTGTAAGTAAAGCTGTCATAATTATCTATAACTAATATCATGAGATCATTTCAATTGCATCAAGGAAAACTTTCGATTTCTGAATACATTCCAACCATTCGTTCTCAGGATCTGAGTCTGCAACAATTCCAGCCCCAGCACCAACATGAATTAAATTATCTCTAATCACTGCTGTACGAATTGCTATTGCGGTATCGATGTTGCCATTCCATGATATGTATCCTATCGCACCACCATATATACCTCTCGAACTTGGCTCTAATTCATTAATTATCTCCATGGCACGAATTTTTGGTGCTCCAGATAAAGTGCCTGCAGGTAAAGTAGCCTTTAATGCATCTATTGCATTAAGTCCGTCAGATATTTGGCCAATTACATTAGAAACTATATGCATTACATGAGAGTATTTTTCTATCACCATTTTTTCAGTAACTTGCACAGTTCCGATTTTAGAGACACGCCCAACATCATTTCTTCCAAGATCAATCAACATTAAGTGCTCTGCAAGTTCCTTTGGGTCGTTTAATAAATCTATTTCATTAAGTTCATCCTCGTTTTTGTTGTTACCCCTTTTCCTAGTTCCGGCGATTGGCCTTAATGTAATTTTATCCTCTTCAAGCCTAATTAAAATTTCTGGAGATGCTCCAACAACCTTGCATTCGCTCAAATTCAAATAATACATATATGGCGACGGATTTAATGCTCTTAATGCAGCATATAATTTAAATGGGTCACTTGAAAACGGTAACGAGAAGTCTTGCGCTAATACAACCTGCATTACATCCCCTTCTTTAATATATTCTTTTATGGTTTTTACAGCCTGAATGAAATCATCTTTAGTAAAATTTGAATTAAACTCAATTTTCCCAGTGACTGTTTCAAAAGCTGTTTCTCCATGGATAAGTTCCTGATCAATATAACTTTCAATCTTATTTAGCGAGTTAAGAGATTCTTCATAAGAGATTTTTGTTGGATTAGCATTAAAAACAGCAAACTGTTTTTTATTAAAATTATCAAAGACTATTAATTTATTTGCTTTTACTAAATATATCTCGGGCATATGTTCTTTAAATTTTGAATCTTTTTTTTCAAGAATTTCGATTTTCTTCTCTGCATATTTGGCACTCTCGTATGCAAAAAAACCGACATAGCCTCCATAGAATCTCGGCATATTCTTTATTTCCGGCGTATTATACTTTTCAATAATTTTACTTATTTCATTCAGTGGATCGTTAGATTCGAAAGATCTTTTCTGGCCATCCTCTTTAATTTCAATAGTTTTATCAATAACTTTGATGCTATCAGAGCAATCAATCCCAATAATTGAATATTGGGCCCATTTCTCTCCTCCCTCTACAGACTCAAGCAAGAATGAATTCTCTTTGTTTTTAATTTTCTCAAATAAACTTATTGGTGATTCAGAGCTAATTTTTAGATCTTTTACAATTGGTAAAATATTAAAGCCCTCTTCAGCATAATTTTTGTATTCTTGTTTACTTATCATTTTGGATTAGAACTCTTATATTAAGCATGTCTCCGATATTAATATTATTTTTTTCGAACCAGTCTTTATTTACCTCAAGAGCGTATTTAACTCTTTTGATTGAGCAAACTGATTTCTCTGAGTGGGGAACCATATCATATATTTCCAATATTTTTCCTTCATTATTAATATAAGCAACACTTAATGGAATGTATGTATCTCTCATCCACATGCATTGTCTTTTTCTATAATCCCAAATAAAAAACATCCCATGATTTTCTGGCAAATACTTTCTATTCATAAGTCCTTTTCTTCTTTCTTGAGAACTTGAAACAACTTCTATATTAGTCAAGATATTATTGATATTGATTTTTTCTGATGCAAATACATCAAATGTTAAAGTCAAAAATATAATGTGCCTAAGCGATGTTTGAACGAAGTTCAGATATTGTCTGCTCATAATTTTCTGTGTTGAAGATTGCTGAGCCTGCAACAAATGTGTCAGCACCTGCAGAAGATGCAAGACCAATTGTATCTTTATTGATACCGCCATCCACCTCTAGACGAATATCTTTTCCAGAGTCATCAATCATTTTTCTTACTTTAGAAATCTTTTCCAAAGAACTATGAATAAATTTTTGTCCTCCGAATCCAGGATTTACGCTCATAATTAGAACAAGGTCTATATCATCAATAACGCTTTCAAGTGTATGAAGTGGTGTAGCCGGATTATACACTAAGCCAGCTTTACAACCCTTGTCTTTTATTGCATGTATTGATCTGTGAATGTGTTTAGTTGCTTCTGGATGAAAGCTTATTAAATCTGCGCCTGCATCAATGAAACTTTGAGCTAAATCGTCAACTGGATCAATCATTAGATGAACATCGATAAAATCTTTTATGCCGAATTCACGAAGAGCTTTGCATACCATAGGTCCAATTGTTAAGTTAGGTACGTAATGATTATCCATAACGTCAAAATGAACCCAATCTGCACCTGCTTTCATTACATTTTTAACTTCGTCACCTAATCTTGCAAAGTCAGAAGCTAGAATTGACGGCGCAATTATGTATTTTTGTTCTGTCATAATTTAATTCTGGTCATTATATACACTATTAGCAAGTTTTAAACGGTCTTTGGTTCCAACATCAATCCATGTATCTTTAGATAAATGTCCAGTAACAATGCCTTTTTTTATGTATTTTGGAAGAACGGCATCCCACATGTTAAAAGAATTCTCTCTAGATTGAATATCGCTAAAGATTTTAGGATTTATAACTGAAATTCCGCTCCATGTGAGCATATTTTTAATCTCATTAACAACAACGGCACCGTTGTTAATTGAAAAGTCTCCTTCTTTGTTGTGTTCAGGGTTCGGTACGCCAATTAAATGAGCTGCCTCAACGTCAAATGAAAGATCATTAATCTTAATTTCATGAAAAATGTCTGCATTTACGCATAAAAAAGGATCTGATCCAATTACTGGAATAGCATTTTGAATACCGCCTCCAGTTCCAAGAGGTTTATTTTCAACTGAAAAATTAATTTTAATGTCGGGAAACTTTTCATTCACATGTTCGATGATTTGCTCTGACAAATGAGAAACATTTATTACAATTTCTGAAAATCCATTGTTTAATAAATATTCGATATTCCTTTCGATAAGAGTTTTTTTCCCAATCATAAGAAGTGGCTTTGGGGTAACTTCTGTAAGAGGCAATAATCTTTTACCAAAACCTGCAGCAAGAATCATTGCTTTCATAGTGAACTCATTTTTAATTTTAGAGCATGGAGGATTTCTTCAAAGAAATCGGTAATAAAATTTTCATCACTTGAAATAGCAATAGTGTTTTCTAAAATCAAGGGTAAGTCTTTTAGTCTAAATTTTCTATTTTGAGAAACATATAAATCTGTCAAAGTCCCAAGAATTCTGAGATTTCTTTGTATGCATCCCCACTTTAATGCTTCAAAAAGATATGAAATATCTTTTGTGCCTGATATATCTGCGTAATAACAGAGATATTCCTTAACGTTATTTTCTTCGTAAGGATAATAGTGATCAACCAAAATTCCGGACAAATCTATTCCAATTGGTCCAATCCTCATATCTTGATAATCAATTACTGAAATTGTTCCATGCTTATTTAGAATTAAATTTCGTCTTTCAAAATCAAAATGACAATTTTTCCATGATTGATTTTGTATATTGCTACACACGCTATCTATTAATCTATCTAATGATTTATCTGGATCAATATTTAAAAAATCTTTACAAAAACTTGCCTTAAATAAATTCATTTGATTTCTAAGTTCCTCTATAGAAAACTTGCTAATTTTCTCAATATTTGACTGCTGGATACTGACTAAAAGATCTAGTGACTTCTTGATCAATGAATCCTTATTATCGTCATTAAAAATTTTGATTAAGTCTTTATCGCCTAGATCTTCTTGAATTGTAACCCCCATCTTTTCATCATGATGGAATACTTTTACAGCATCTACATTATTTGCAAGAAGACTTTCTGAGATTTTAATAAAATCTCCATGATTGCCTTTACTTGGATTTAAATAACATAAAATTTTACTTTCAGTTTCTGAAGATATCCGCCAGTATTCTCTGCCACTTGCTTCATCTTTCAGGGGAAAAGCTTCATTAGCATTGAATTCGAATTTTTTTGCTAGATTTAATACTTCTTCTTCTTTCAATTAACTATTCTTAATCTCATCTGGAAGAGGAGTATCATCAGGAACAAAAAAGTCTGGCATTAATTCACCAAAAGGAACAGATGCATATTTTGAAAAATCTTTAACGCCTGATTCATGAAGAACAATATCATCTATACAAAAATTCCCGGTAAATTCTTTGGAGTCTTTTATAAGAATTTCGTAAGCTGCGTCTGCCATTATCTCAACAGTTCTTGATAACTTCATAATTTCGTCACCACCAAGGTGATTCTGAACTGCTGCTGTTGCAATAGCTGTTCTAGGCCAAAGAGCATTAACTGCTATCCCCATTTCTTTAAATTCTTCAGCCATGCCTAGAACACACATACTCATTGTGTATTTTGCCATGGTATATGCAACAGTTCCTGCAAACCATTTAGGTGCCATATCGAGCGGCGGAGCAAGATTTAAAATATGAGCATTGGTGGACTTTTTTAAATGTGGTAAACAAAATTTGCTAACCATATATGTGCCTCTTCCATTTATCTGATGCATTAGATCATATCTTTTCATTTCAGTATCAGTAACATTTGTCAATTGAATTGCTGAGGCATTATTAATGCAAATATCTATACCTCCAAAATGATCAACAGCTTGATTAACTGCATCTCTAACATTGTCTTCGCTTCTTATATCACATATTACAGGTAGAGCTTCGCCACCCGCTTCAACTATTTCTTCTGCTGCCGTATATATTGTTCCAGGTAATTTGGGATGAGGATCAGCAGTCTTAGCGGCTATAACTACTTTAGCACCATCTTGTGCTGCTCTTTTTACCATAGCCAGACCAATACCTCTGCTGCCACCAGATATAAAAATTACTTTATCTTTTAAACTCATATATACCTCTCTTTAAATTAAAATTTTTCCATGTATGGACGCAAATCTAATTCATGTGTCCATGCGCTTCTATCTTGTGTATGCACATTCCAATATGTATCTGCAATTGCATCAGGTTTAAGTATCCCATCTTTATCCTTTAATGCATAAGTATCAGGGAAATTTTCCTTAATAAATGCAGTATCTATTGCTCCATCAATTATAAAATGTGCAACATGTATACCTTCTGGCCCAAGTTCTCTTGCCATACTCTGACTGACAGATCTCAAAGCGAATTTAGCACTTGAAAAAGCTGCAAAACCAGAGCCCCCTCTTAACGATGCGGTTGCTCCAGTAAAGAAAATACTGCCAGAACTCCTTTTTCTCATATACTTTGCGGCTTCTCTTCCAGTTAAAAATCCTGCAAAAGCTGCCATTTCCCATACTTTTTTAAAAACTCTAGAGGTTGTTTCCTCAATGGGAAAATATACGTTTGCTCCTGGATTAAATACAACAACATCAATAGGTGCTACTTCTTCTTCAACCTCTTTGAAGAAACTTTGTATTGATTCTTCGTCTCTAGCATCAACGCCATAGCCCTTAGACCAGCCTCCAGACTTAATAATGTCCTCAGATAGTTCTTCAACTTTATCTATATTTCTAGGTCTCCTTGCAGGACAAACTTTATATCCATGACTGGCAAACTTTCTGGTAATTGCTGCACCAGTAGCATCACCAGCCCCAATGATAATTGCAGAATATTTTGAAAAATCTTTCATAACAGTGTTTAATTGTTTTACTTTACAAAATTGTTAATAGAAATGATAGTAGACTTTATTTTTGACGTTGCCAGCCCTAATACTTATTTTTCACATAAGTTAATTCCTGAAATTGAAAAAAGAACTGGAGCAAACTTCAATTACATACCGTGTTTGCTTGGTGGAATTCATAAAATGACAAACAATCAGCCACCATTCATTGCTTATGCTGATTGTAAAAATAAAAACGATTATCAAATGCATGAAATAGATAGATTTGTTAAGCAACATAATTTAAAAAAATATAAATTTAATTCACATTTTCCTCCGGTAACAATTCAAGTTCAGAGAGGTGCAATAGCTGCGCAAGAACTAAATGTATTTGAAGAATACATTGAATGTATGTTGTGTGCTATGTGGGAAGAAGATAAAAATATTTCGGATATAGATGTCCTGCAAAGTGTCTTAAAAGAAAATGGGTTTGATGTGGGTGCAATTCTTGAAATTATTACTTCTCAATCCTGTAAAGATAAGTTAATTTCTAACACGGATTCAGCGGTTGCAAAAGGAGCTTTTGGTGTTCCAACTTTTTTCCTAGATGATCAGATATTTTTTGGGAAAGATCATTTGTATCAATTAGAGTTATATATTGAATCAAAAAAATAGAACTTTTTATCATAAATACTTTCAAATAATTAAAGCATACAAAAATCAATGAAAATCATAAATAGAATAGTTTTCTTTAGCTGTATTATCTTTACACATACATCTTTGTACGCAAATTTGCTGGATGATGGCGTTCTTAAGCAAAATAATGTTTCATTAGAGTCATGTTTTATCTATGAGCCATATTTGGGCTCTGTGAAGGACATAGATGATCTGGATATAAAATCAGACCAATTTGAAGTTACAGACGAAAAGGTTTTAATACTAAACGGTAACATCGAGTTAGACTTTCCAGACGGATATATGTTTACAGAAAAAGCGAGAATAGATAGATCTAAAGGCTCTGTTGAGTTCAGGAAAAGTGGCGATATATATTTAAATAATTTTTTCTTTCGTGCTGAAGAAGGTGTATTTAATAAAGATAATAATTTTATAAATTTGATTAATGGTGAGGCTTACCTAAAAGATAGAAATTTAATTCTAAATTTTAAAAACCTAAATGGAGGTATTGATAATAAAGTAATTCTTAATGATGTTTTAATGACCTCATGCCAAGATCCAAAAAAAGGATGGGTCTTAAAAGCTGAATCTATTAATTTAGATAGCGTAACAAACAGAGGAAGTGCCAAAAATGTTCAAATCAAAATCCTTGATAGGACTGTTTTAAAACTACCTTCAGTACCTTTTGCAACATCAGAAGAAAGAATGACAGGATTTCTTGAACCATCCATATCTTACTCATCCGATGGTTTGGACTTTATGATTCCATATTTTAAAGTTTTATCAAAAGAATCAGATATTACCCTAGCTGCAAGAAATATTTCAGAGAGGGGTGCTGGATTAGAGGGTAATTTCAGAAAATTACATGGATCGAATTCTAATTTAACTAATGTCGATTTTTTATATTTTGATAGCGATAAAGAATACGAAAAATTATATGGTACTTCTGCAAGTAACAGATGGGCTTTTGGTTTAAAAGACAAATATCAATTTAATCAAAACATAAGAGTTGACGTTGACTGGTCTAAAGCTTCGGATAGTCTAGTTTTAAGAGATATCAGTGGGGAGATATCTTCAATTGGTTCTGAAAGAAAACAAAGCCTAAATCAGAACATCACTTTAGAAGCTGTATACGAAAACTTTATTTTAAAAATAGAACAGCAAAAAAATCAAAGTCTAAATCCTTTGTTAACAAATGGTTATTCAAAATCTCCTTCAATTGATCTAGAGTTTTCAAAAAACCTTGGTAGTTTTGCAATTTATGAATATCTAAATATTACTAATTTCAAGGCAAGTGAGCTCCATGGTTTTTACGGAAATAAAAAATCAAATAAATATCTTGTAAATTTAGATGAAATCACTGAAGGCTCAAGAATATATTCAGATTTTAGAATAGTTACTAATAAATATTTTTCAAAAGCTCATTTACAAAGTTCATTTGGGATTAAGAGTATTAAATACAATCTTAGAGATGATATTAAAACAAAGAATGTTAATGTTCCGAACTTTAAGCTAATAATAAGCTCAATGTTTATAAAAAAAGTAAATATGGATAAGCATATCATTAAACCTTCACTAACTTATGGTTTTGTTGACTATAAAGATCAAGAAAATAATCCTGTTTTTGACTCAAATATTTTATCAATGAACAACACTCTATTTAATAATGAAAGATTTTCA
>Ga0163110_10001340_pt1 | contig 12516 bp, 9 predicted proteins | sample CRUFie1St17metaG_FD_108703 | JGI IMG/M metagenome (GOLD analysis project Ga0163110, IMG submission 108703) | Marine microbial communities from the Costa Rica Dome - CRUD Field 142mm St17 metaG | ecosystem: Environmental > Aquatic > Marine > Oceanic > Photic zone | place: Costa Rica: the Eastern...
ATTTGAGACCAATTATCAAGCCTGGTTTTTAAAAAGAATTCTTTTTCATGTCTAAAATTTATTGGTAATAGCTCTAAATTATTTTTTTTATTCATAATTAGTAAATTCGTTTATAAAGCTTTTTTTAATTTCACCAAGAATGATTGGTTTGCTAACGTCATCAGATATCTTTTCTAATGTTCTTATTCTAATAATAACGTTTCTTCCTGATCGACTTCCTCTTTTGAGATTTTGAGAAATTTGCTCTAATGTTGGTTCAATTGCTTCCTGGGGGAACTTATTATCAGCTTTTGCAATAATTAAGTCAGATCCATTATCATAAACAATTGGTGTATATAGAGCCCCTTCTATTTTAATATTCGTACTATAACTTTGTATGAACGCCCAGCTACTTATAGACAATAGGAAAGAAAAAATTGTTACGCCAGTAAAACGAAATTTAAGACTAAAGTTGAAAATGAACGAAATTAATGTAATTACTAAGAGTATTAATCCTATTACGCCAAAAATTTTTGGTGAAGATTCTAATAGTTCAAAAAAAGACATTTACTGGCTTTAGTCGTTTTAATTTCTTATATTTTGATAGCCTACTCTATTTTGGGATTCTATTTTGAATATTAATGAATCTCTGAAGAAAAATAGAAGAATTGTTATTGCTTCTTCAGTCTTAACTGTTGGGCTAATTTCAATATTTGCAATAAATAGTTATGCGGAAAGTTTTTTCAAATCAAGAAAGTCCTTCTTTGAGAAAAAATTGGGCCTTTTATTTGGAAAGAGTGTCAGCCTTGGTAATTATTCAAGTTTAGGTTTTAATGGAATATTTTTATCAAATGCAAAAATAAGTGATTTTAAGAATAAGGAATCTTCTATTGAGATAAAAAAATTATATTTGGGAATTATGCCACTTAGATCCCTTTTAAATAGGAGATTGGTTTTTAATATTGAACCATACCAATTTAAAGTTAATGTCGAAAAAGACTTTTTAAATAACATTAGACAAGCAAATAATAAAAATAAATTTAGAAAAAATAAATATGATTATGATATCTACTTAAAAATTAAAAATAAATCTAATTTTAATATAAAAGATATCGGATTATTTACAAAAATAAGGGGTAATTTCTTATATAAATCTGATAAAAAGCAATATATAGGCGTATTAAATTCTTCAAATATTAATAAAGAGAATTTAAAAATAAAATTAAATACAAATTTGAAAGAAGGTTTATTTAGTTTTCAAATTTTTACTGAAGGTGTAAATCTTGAAAATCTTAACTATGCGATGTTTAGAAATGGAATTTATCTTAAAAAATCAAAATTAAGATCAAACTTTAGTTTTACAAAATTAAAAAATAACTCAAAATGCAATGGCAGATTATCTTTTGATGATATTTATCTTAAATCGGACATATTACCCTCTACTTTAAACTCTGACGCTGTTGAACTTATTTGTAAGAACAATAAATTATTACTTAATACAAATAAAATTAATGATGGAACTCTTATTTCAAACTTTAAGTTGGATATTCCCTTAGATAGGAATTTAAATAATATTAACTTTAATGGACAATTAGGTTATATAGATAGTGTTAATCCTGAGGTCCTTATTTCAGGTAATCTTCCTTTCTGGTTTGATAGGAGGGGATTAAATTTTGGGGAAATTGATTCCTCTTTTAAAATAAATAGGACGCAGTTATCTAATCTGAATTTCTTTAGAAACAAAGGCATTAGGGGATTTATTACTGCGAATGGAAATATAAAAGGAAGTTTAAGTGAGCCACAAACTTTTGTTGATTTTAATGTTGATTACCCACATTTTAAAGGAATAAGAATTAGAGAAAGCTGGGAGGGAACTCTAAAAAGCAAAGAAAAAGATATATCTTTAAAAATGAATAATAGATACTCAACAATTCCATCATTTTTATCTTTGGAATTAGATTCAAATTTAAAATTTAATAATATTTTCTTCAGTAGAATATTTAATATGGGAAAAGGTGAATTAAAAATAATTAGAGAAAATAATTATTATGCATGGAAAGCTGATAACTTCCCTTTAAATGAACTTGAACTATCTTTGGTAAATAATAATTTTGATAGAGTACAGGGAATAATTAATGGAGAAGGAATATTGACAGAAGGCCAAGATTATTTTGACGGTAATCTACAGTTGAGAAGAGGGGAATATAGAAATATTAAGTTTGATAATTCAGAATTTGATTTTAAATTTAAAGATAAAATACTAAGTTTTAAATCCTTACTTTATCCAAATGACGGAGGACTTATAAATATTAACTATAGGACAAATAATGATGATTTTATAACAGTAAATTTCGCTAATATCAGTACAAGTTGGACTGCATTAACAGCATATGATATTTATAATTTTAATAAAGTTAGAGTTTCACCATCAGGCAGTTTTAAAGATCTCAAAAATATAGAAATTTTAAATAAAGAAAAATCTTTAGATGAACAGCTTTCTTATATTGAAAGAGTATCAATATCTAAAGAAAATGATGGAGATGAGAATAGATTAAATGAATATTTATCTAAGTTTTTTGGCAAATATAATGGAAGTTTAAAAATATTAAATAATAAAAAAAATAAATTTGATATCAAAACTAATTTAAGCGGGTACCTTAAAGAGAATAATTCAAAACTTAATAATACTGCTAGTAAATTTTCTATTGATTTAGAGGGTGGTTTAAATCAAGGTAAAGGATCGCTTAATATCAAACAAATTCCATTGAGTCTAATAAATTTATTTTTTGAAGATCCAAAAAATTTCAAAGGAGGAATAGATTTAGATTTGAATTATGATCTAGATAAAAAAAGTTTTTTGAGTTCACTATCATCAAAAAAGACATCCATAAATGAATATCAGTTGCAATTAGGAAAAGGAAAAGTTGGTTTTAATAATTCTCTTTTAAATGTTGATGTTTCTTTACTTTTAAATAATTCAGGAAATCCAATAAATCTTAAAGGTTCTATACCTGTCAATAATGATAAAGAATTAGATTTAAAGCTCACGGGAGATAAAAAAGTATTTGATTTATTAGATAAATTGTCTAATAAGAAGTTTTTATTTAAAAAAGGTTTCGCAAATTTAAAATTAATAGTAAAGGGTAAGATCAAAAAACCAATTGCAAATGGATTTCTATTTATTAAAGATGGCGAAATTGATCTTTTTAAGAATTCTTTAAAAGAAATAAATTCAACAATTATTTTTGATTTTGATCAAGTTGAGGTTGTTAATTTATCTGCAAAAGGAATTGAAAAAAGTAAAATTTCACTAAGTGGCGCATTACCTTTTTATAAAGAATCAGCTGAAGAAAAAAAATCGATTAATTTTATTTCAGAGGGTTTTAATTTATTAGGAAGAAATAATAACTTTATCTTAGATTCAAATCTTTCGATTAAGAGATCTTTAAGCAGTCCTCTTATTGGTGGAAATTTATCTTTAAAAAATGGATTTATAAATTTTGGGAGTAATAATATTGAAAAGAAATCTAATAAATCTAAAAATAAAAAATTGGTCATGAAAGAAAAAAATAAATGGCCTGAACTATATTGGAATAGAGAAGCAAGTTTGGAAATAATATCGAATGAATCAATATTAAATTCAAATTCATTCAACGATAAGTTACCTGAGCTCTTTTCAAGAATAAGTTTTGATGACTTAAAAGTTAAGTTTGGACCTGAATTTAGAGTTAGTTATGGAAATATTATTAAATCATATTTGACTACAGAAAGAGATTTAATCATAAATGGAAATGTAATTAAAAATCTTAGTGCTAGAGGACAAGTGAATATTAAAAGAGCGAGAGCTAATCTTTATACAACCCCATTCAAGCAAGATAAAAATAAAAGTAATTTCATTGTCTTTGCTTCTCGAGGTGGTCTTAACCCATATGTTAATTTCACACTTATAAGTAAAGTTCCTGACACTATTATTCCAATTAGTGAAAATAATAAAGATATTACTAGTAATCAAGATGGATTAAGTAATCAGAATAGTTTTGGTTCTTTTGGTATTGGCAATACCAGAATGATTAAAATTGAGGCCTCCTACAGAGGGTTTTTGGATCAATTATCTTTTGAAGATGAGAATCAGAAAATTAAGTTAAGGAGTACTCCTAGTTATAGCAGATCACAAATAATAGGCTTAATAGGAGGTAATTCTGCAAATCTTATAAATAGAGCTTTTATCTCACAAATAAATGGCACAAATGCATTTAACGAAAGATTCCAATTGTCTTTATATCCAGCATTGATTGAAAATAATGAACCAGTAAATAATATTTTTTCAAATGAACCTTTAAATGACGAACAAAATTCTCAAACTTCTGCTAACGATGGTAATTCTTCTCAAGCATGGGTTGCAGAGGTTGGTCTTGATATTACTGACAGGATAAATTTCTCTGTACAAACTACACCTAATAGAGATGATCTCCCACCTTTGGGAATATTGACTTTTCAAGCCAATCAATATTTAGAGTTGCTTGGATCTTTTGACTCTAAGGGTGATTGGAAAAGTCAAGTACAATTGTATTGGAGATTCGGAGATTAATTTTAAAATTATTTATCTTGGCATATTTTGAATTAATATTATGACTTAGATCTTTATCATCAATTATGACAGCAAAATTTGAAATACCAAAACCAGATAAGGAGCTAATTGATAAGGCAAATAAAGTTAAAAAAGCTTATTTAAATAATTGTCAAGCTGATGATCTGCAAAGAAAAAAAGCTATTAATTATATGGCTGACGCTCTTTTGAATAATACTGAAAAAATTTTAGAAGCTAATAATAGCGATGTTAAGAGTGCAGAAAGTAAAGGCATTTCTTCATCTCTAATATCTAGATTGAGATTATCAAAAGATAAGTTGAATTTAGGAATTGAAGGAGTCAGAAAAGTTGGCCAATTAGATGATCCTTTAGGGGAAATACAAATAAATAAAGAACTTTCAGAAGGTCTTATTTTGCAACGCAAAACGGTCCCAATTGGGGTAATAGGGGTTATTTTTGAATCAAGACCTGATGCTGTTATGCAGATAAGTTCACTAGCGATTAGATCGGGAAACGGATTGATCCTAAAGGGAGGAAGTGAGGCTAATCATACAAATATTGCTTTAGTTAATGCTCTAAAAGATGGTTTAAAAAATTCAGAAATTAATGAAGATACCATATGTTTATTAACAAATAGAAAAGATAGTATGTCTTTGTTGAATTTAGAAAATGATATTAATCTAATTATTCCGAGGGGAAGTAATGAATTAGTTAGATTTATCCAAGAAAATACTAAAATTCCAGTATTAGGACATGCAGATGGGATTTGCCATATTTATGTAGATAATGAGGTTGATATAGATTTAGCAATAAGAGTTTCATTAGATAGTAAAATCCAATATCCAGCTGCGTGCAATGCTATAGAGACGTTATTGATCCATAAGGATATTGCAAAGGAATTCTTGAATAAAGCCATACCAATGTTTAAAGCCAAAGACGTAAAATTAAAGGGTGATAAAATATCGCAATCATTTGGAGTAAAGTTTTCAGCAAATAATGAAGATTGGAAAACTGAGTATTTAGATAAAGTCTTATCAGTTAAGATTGTAGAAAAATTGGATGATGCTATTTTACATATTCAGAAATTTGGATCAAAACATACTGATGGGATAATTACTAAAAATGATAAGAATGCTAAGAAATTTATGAATTTAGTAGATAGTGCTGGTGTATTTCACAACTGCTCAACCAGATTTGCAGATGGATTTAGATTTGGTTTTGGAGCAGAAGTAGGGATCAGTACTCAATCAATGCCTCCAAGAGGACCTGTAGGTTTAGAGGGCCTGGTTACATATAAATATTTTTTAACTGGAGAGGGACAAATTGTTGAAGATTTTTCTTCAGGCAAGCAAATATTTACGCATAGAGATCTTTGAAAAATGAAGGAAACATATTTGAAAATTCAAAATATTAAATTTTGGGCTCGCGTTGGCGTTCTTAATAACGAAAGACAATTTGGACAGCTCTTTTCTATCGATGTATGTTTATGGTCAGATTTTGAAAAATGTATTGACTCAGATAATGTTAATGAAACAGTTGATTATTCTACGTTGATTAATGATATAAAAAATCATGCGAAAAATTTTTCATGTAAAACAATTGAAAAATACTCTAATGAAATCCTTAATCTCATCGTAAAAAGATATAAACCTTCTCGTTTAGAAATTGTTTTAACAAAGTGTCATCCACCTATTATTGGATTTAGTGGCAAGGTTAGTATTGTAAAAATTTATGAAAGAGAAGCTTAGTAAGATAAATAAAAGACCAATAGTTCTAATTCATGGATTATGGAATAATTCAGAAATATTTAAACAAGTTTTTAAAAAACTAGATAAACATAATGTGGAGTATTTTGCTCCAACTCTATTACATGAATTTGGAATGGTTTCTATAAAAGAGCTTGCGAAATCTTTAGATAAAGAGATAGTTTATAACTTTGGAATTGAAACAGAAATTGATATTGTTGGATTTTCTATGGGCGGAATAATTGGGAGGTATTGGATCAAGAAATTAAAAGGTTTTAAAAGGACAAAAAGATTTATTAGTATTGGATCTCCACATAAAGGAACACTTACTGCTCAAATTATCCCAAGATATCCCCTTAAAGGAATTTCAGAAATGAAAATTAATAGTGTTCTATTGAAGGAACTTTCTCTCGAAAATAATCGTTTAGATTATATAGACTGTGTAAGTTTCTATACAATTTGGGATCTTATGGTTTTTCCTGGATGGAAGGCTTATTTACCAAGAGGGAAAAAAATATCTCTAAATATTCTGAAGCATAAAAATTTGGTTAGAAACCCATATGCAGTTAATGAAATTGTTAAGGAAATAATTAATTAGCAGTCGATAATCCAAGATGCTTTATTAAAGAATCTGTTTTAGGTTCTCTTCCTCTAAATAATTTAAAAACTTCTAAAGGTGATAAACTCCCTCCAAGACTTAAGACAGTATCTTTAAATCTTTTTCCTGTCGCTTTGACATTTTTAGTATTTTCTAGATTTGCTTCTTCAAACATGGAAAAAGCATCTGCACTTAATACTTCAGCCCATTTATAAGAATAATATCCAGCTGAGTAACCTCCAGCAAATATATGGCTAAAACAGCATAGGAATTTATCTTCATCAATAGGTTCAATTACTGTAGTGTTTTGAGCAATCTCTCTTCTAATTTGATCAGCCTCTTTACCTTTATATTCTGATTTATTGCTATGTAATCTCAAATCGGTAATTGCAAAATGTAATTGCCTCAGTGTTGCTATCCCACAATTGAAAGTTCTATTTTTACAAAGTTTAATGTAATCTTCTTCAGGGAGTTTTTCTCCAGTTTCCCAATGTTTAGCAATATTTAATAAAGTATTTCTGTCATAACACCAGTTCTCCATGAATTGGCTTGGAAGTTCTACAGCATCCCACTCAACATTATTTATTCCAGCTGCCTGAGGATGTTCTATGGTAGTTAACATATGTTGTAATCCATGTCCAAACTCATGAAATAGTGTTTGTACTTCATCAAAGCTCATTAAACTAGGCTTCCCGTTAGATGGAGGGGTCTGGTTGCAGACTAAATATGCTACTGGTAATACTTTGTTTCCAGCTTTATCTCTACTTTTATTTAGGCATTCATCCATCCAAGCCCCACCCCTTTTATTTTCAGGACGAGAGAATGGATCTAAGTAGAATGAGGATATCTTATTACCTTCATTATTTAAAATGTTAAAAAAGAGAACGTCTTCATTCCATATAGGTGCCTCGCCATTGGCTTCAACTACATTAATATCAAACAGTTTCTCACTTAATTTAAATAAACCTTTTAAAACATCCTCTAATGGGAACCAAGGACGTAAGGCTTCTTGATCTAAGTTTAATTTTTCTTTTCTTAATAACTCAGACCAATAATTAATATCCCAAGATTCAATTTTTTCATTTTTATTAAATCCATTTTCATGAGCAAATTTATTAAGATTTGCAAGCTCTTTTTCGGCTGTTTTATAAGCTGGTTCTCTCAATTCTTCTAAAAGTTTTTCAACATTATTTATCTCATTTGCCATTTTTGTAGAGAGACTCAAATCAGCCCAACTTTTATAACCAAGTATATTTGATTGTTTTTGCCTAAGTTCTAAAATCTCCTGGATAATTGGTATATTATTTTCATCATCTTTTGAAGCCCGACTTACGAAAGCTTTATAAAGCTTTTCCCTTGTATGTCTATCTTTAGAATAAGTCATGAAGGCTGTATATGTAGGTATATCTAGACTCAATTTCCAAGGTCCTTTCATAGGATCAACCTGACTTTCCTTCTTTAGATGGGTTTTGGCTGAGATTGCCATCATCTCTAAGACTCTCTCAGGAAGGCCTTCTACTTGTGATTGATCTTCTAAAATTAAAAACCACTTATTTGTAGCATCTAAAACATTATTACTAAATTTAGTAGATAACTCTCCAAGACGTTCTGAATTACGATTGAACTTTGTTTGAAGATCTATATCTAGTGATATACCACTATGTTCCATATCTAGAATTTCTTTATTTAAGATCCTATTTTTGGTCTTGTCAAAATTATTAGTATCTTTTAATCCTTTTAAAGTTTGATAAATTAGCTTACTTTGGCCAATTTTGTTACCTAATTTAATGACTTGAGGAAGCAAGTTTGCGTATACTTTTCTGAGATTTTCGGAATTATTTACTGAATTTAAATGACTTACTACACCCCAACTCCATCTAAGATCTTCATTAATCTTATTTAAAGGAAGCATTATTTTCTCCCATTCAAATGAACCTTCTTGCAGTATTTGTTTGAAAAAAATTTCAATATTATTAAAATCTTTATCTAATTGCTTAATAACTTTTGGAAATTCATTTTGAATACTTTCTGGAGTGAATTTCTTAAAATCTGGTAATCCCTCACAAATAAAAAGTTCATTCTCAATTCTTTTGCTCATATTTCTCTTAATAAAATGTTGGTAATAACCCAACTAATTTAGCGAGTGTTAGTTGCTGACTGAGAGCATTAGTTGAAGATTCATAAAGATTAATAGCAATTTTTGGCCAGAAACCTATTAAAAGAGTTGGCAACAATAAACTTAGACCAATTGTAAGTTCCCTTCCATTCATTTCTTGAACAGAAGCAAGAGCGGGTATTCTTGGTCCAAAGAAAACTCTTCTACACATCGAAAGCAAATAAATGGGAGTTAAAACTAAGCCAATAGCTGCAATAAGAATTGTTATTGATCGGAAAAGTGAAGTAAAGCCTTCTTGGCTAGTTATTCCTAAAAATATTGTTATTTCACTAATAAAGCCGCTCATTCCTGGCAATGCCAATGATGCAAGTGAACTTGCCAGAAAGAATGCAAAAGTTATCGGTAAAACTTTTGCTAAACCACCCATATTTGGTATAGATAGAGTATTTGTCCTTTCGTAAAATGATCCTGTTACGAAGAACATCGCTGCAGCTATTAGACCATGACTTATCATTTGGAGCATAGCTCCACTTATACCTAAAGCATCAACAGCTCCTATTCCAAGGAGTACGAAACCCATATGACTTACTGAGCTGCAAGCAATTCTTCGTTTAACATTATCTTGTGCAAAAGCGTTTAAAGCTCCATAAATAATATTAATAATTCCAAGGATTATAAGAGCTGGAGCTAGTTGCAAATGAACTTCAGGCAATATTTGAACATTAAATCTCAAAAGTGCATAGCCTCCCATTTTTAGAAGAACACCTGCTAATAGCATAGAAACAGGTGCATTCGCTTCCCCATGAGCATCTGGAAGCCAAGTATGTAGTGGGAATATCGGTAGTTTAACTCCGAAACCTATTAAGAATCCAAAGTAGGATAATAGAGCGAGGCTTCCAGTAACTTGTTTATTTGAAGTTCTGTTATGTTTAAAGTGAAATTATCACCAGTTAATGCTAGAGCTAATCCGCTTATTAATATTAGAAGTGATGCAAGTGCTGTGTAAAGTATAAATTTTGTAGCTGCGTAAAGTCTTTTCTTCCCTCCCCAAATAGCAATTAAAAGATAAACTGGAACTAACTCTAATTCCCAGGCTAAAAAGAATAATAGAAAGTCTTGAGAAAGGAAAACTAAGCCTTGGGCTGATGCCTGAACTAATAAAAGAGCAAAATATAAATTAGATTTTTTCTTGATTTTCCAACTAGCTGCTGCAGAAAGAAAGGTTATTAATCCACTCAGTGCAACTAGTGGGGCAGATAAACCATCTACTCCTAATGACCACTCAAGACCTATTGATGGTAGCCAGGTAATTCTTTCGATTAATTGTAAATTGCTATTTGAACTATCAAATTTCAGTACTAAAACACCGACGATTAGTAAAAAATCAAATAATAAAAAACCTAACGAAATATTCCTTGGTAAATTAATATCACTATCTTCTTTTACTTCTAAAAAAGGCATTATTAATGCACCAACAAGTGGAATTAATACTATTGCAGATAACCAAGGAAAAGATTCTAAATTCATTTTGTAATGAACAATTTATTAATTGTAGTAAAGACATCCATAGGTTGAGACTATAACACTTAATCGCTCTAAGAAAAACTATTTAATAGTTAAAGATTCGAAATTACTTCCTGTTCTTTGTATATTAAGAAATGGTGCTCTGCTTGCAACTCCTGCTTTCTCCCATGCTTTAACCATCGCTTGACTTATTACTTTGCCATTCTCATTTTTACACAAGGCTAGAATACTTGGCCCTGCTCCGCTAATAGCGCAACCTAGTGCACCTGCTTCCAGAGCCGCTTGTTTAACATCTAATCCTCCCTTGATAAGTTTCCAGCGATAAGGTTCATGCAACTTATCAAACATACCTTCTTTAATTAATTCTTCATTACCAGTCTTTAACCCATTTAAGAGTAAAGTTAAAGCCCCCATATTTGTCACTGCATCCGCAATGGGAATATTTTTTGGCATTACTCTTCTTGCTTCACTAGTACTAAGTCTTATAGCAGGTATCGCAACTACTACTTTAATAGAATTATGCCAATCACATCTAACAATTCTCCATCTATGTGAAGCGGATCTTGCGGTAAGGCAAAGTCCACCAAGAAGTGATGGAACCACATTATCTGGATGTCCTTCAATATCAATTGCTAATTCAAGAAGTTTTTCTTTTGATAAGGGGGAATCCATTATTGCATTTGCCCCTATTAGACCTGCGACTATTGCGGTTGCGCTACTCCCTAATCCCCTCGCTGGGGGAACAGCTAATTTAACTCTTGCTTCAAGAGCAAAAGGTGATATGTTCGCACTGGACCAAACTTTTTGAGCGGCTCTAAAAACTAGATTTTCTGGACCCCCTCTTAAATGATTTCCATCAGTGCTTTCCATTATCAAATCAAATCTATCTCCTCCACCTTCAATCCTCGTAAAAATAAATTCGTTGTATAAATCTAATGCCGCTCCTAAGCAATCAAAGCCAGGGCCTAAGTTTGCAGTTGTAGAGGGAACTGAGACTATAATTTTTTTGCCAACTTCTGGAACTGTCATCATTTAAAAAGAATAATTACTCTGAAGATCCCAGTAATTTTGCTCTACATGCAGCACTATATAATCCGAATTCTTCATCTAATATTACATTCACAGGGATTGATCTAACAATATCTTTTAATCTCCCTTTATTTGAAAAATGTTTCAAAAACGAACCTGAATTGAAGAACTTGAAATGTTTTGAGGCCGTTCCTCCAGAGATCCATAACCCTCCATAACATAATTCATGAACTGCTAAATCTCCGATAAAAGAAGCATAAGATTCCAACCATATCCTCTCTATTTCCATCATTAAAATATCCCCATTATTTGAAAGGCTACAAATTTGTTCAGGGATCTTTTTTCGTAAATCCTCAGAAACTTTTAATTTTTCTATTATTTTTTGAAAAGGATGATTTTCTACATCTGGTTTGCTCAGTCTCCATTCAGCTATTCTTGAAAGACCTACTCCACTTATTATCCTTTCGCAAGAAATTCTCTCTAAATTTAATTGTTTTTCTAACCATATTTTTAATTCCCACTCTATTTGCGTCCTTGGTGAGAATTCGATATGACCACCTTCACTTGGCAAAACTTTTATATTATTCCTATCAATAATTCCTCTTGCAATACCTAAACCTGTTCCAGCCCCAACAATTGTGTGGAGGCTACTGCTTGTACTCTTTATGCTCTCTCCATCTTGAATTCGAGCATATTGAGTTTTCTGTAAGTAAGGTATCCCGTATAGAAGAACTCCAAAGTCATTTATTAATTCAACACTATCAAAATTAAATTTGTTTTTAATATTATTTCCAGAAATATTCCAAGATAAATTAGTTATTTTTGCATGATTATTTTTTACTGGACCTGCAATAGCAAAGCAAGCAGTAATAGGATATTTAATCTCCTTGCATTCTTTTTTGAGAAAACTCTCAATTATTGAATCAAAAGAATCCCA
>Ga0163110_10001341_pt1 | contig 12511 bp, 10 predicted proteins | sample CRUFie1St17metaG_FD_108703 | JGI IMG/M metagenome (GOLD analysis project Ga0163110, IMG submission 108703) | Marine microbial communities from the Costa Rica Dome - CRUD Field 142mm St17 metaG | ecosystem: Environmental > Aquatic > Marine > Oceanic > Photic zone | place: Costa Rica: the Eastern...
ATTGCTAGACGACCATTCGGCATTTGATCTTCCAATTGTTACCTCCGATAGAACATTATTTTCGTAATCGAAAAATCTGAGCTTTGAGCCGCTAGAGTCGTCAACCATAAATTTTTTCCAATTTTCTGGATTTTTCGACACCAACGAAGTTTTCTCAAGATTGAGTATTGTGGTAAAAAAACTATTAACCGTATTTGCTTTAACCGTCAACGAATCGTGGTTTGGCATAGACCAAGATTCTCCATCAAATGTCAATGAAATTGTTTCATTCTCTTTTGTTATCTCTATTGAAAATACATCGGCCTTATCAATACTAAAGATACGATCGCTTTTTGAATTATACTGGCCTTGCTGGAAACTATTGATCAAGTATCCAATACATAGGGCCATTAAAATAATACCCATCCATTTCATTTCTTTACCCATAAAGCTCCTCCAGGACATTGCTTCTGTTTTTTTGTTTTCTTATTCGAACCAATCCAAATCCAATTACAAGCAAAGATGGGGCAGATATATTTACCCATTTCCATGTCTTTTTTGATGCATCTGATAAATCCTCTAATGGTCGTGAAGTTATTTCTCTTGAACGAAGGGCAATCAAATCTTGATCTCCTACCAAGTAGTCAATGGAATTTAAAATAAAAATATGATTTTCTGGAGAGCGGCCACCACCGTTATCAGCCATAAATTCAGAATCACTAACCAATACTACTTGGTTAACTATACCTGAGGAGTTTAAAAGTTCTGTTCGAGCTCCTAGAATTTGATTTGACTTATTGAACATTCTCATAAATGGATTTTGTTGAGGGTCAGGACTCAAATTATAAGAACCTTTAAGTTCGCCTGATTCCTTAGAAGTAAAAAATAAGGGTGTAAATTCTACATTGTCAAACGAGCTCGAGTCTTGCTTAATTTCACTGGGAAAAATTAATTGCATTTGCTCTAAGCCAGAAACAATGGACTCTTTATCATTAAAGCTTCTAATGATGGGAAGTAAAGGATATTCCATAGGCACATTCATCCTGATTGGGCCCATTTGTTGTTGAACATTCACCCTACCACATATCTTATCCGTAACTAAATTTTCTTCCACATAAAATCCATACTTTTGTAAAAAATCAAAAAAATCAGATTTGATTGGAACTGCTTGTTGAATCTGTAAATTCGTTTTAACTCTATTCTGAGAGACAAACATGTTGCCCCCTCTATCCATGAATTGAGAAAGATTATTTTTTTCAACTGAACTAAGTGAATCTGTAATACCGCCAATTAAAATTGCTGAAATATTTAAGGGTATAGTTTCACTAAGCTTAACCAAGCTTACATCGTACCGCTGCCTAAGAATATTTTGGATGCTTTGATATGGCTCGTTTTGTCCTTCAAATTGAGCAATTGCCACTGAAGGTTTATTTGTTTCAACAAGCTGCTTTATCTTTGTGGTTATCTCGTATTCTAATCCAGTGGTAGTCTGAATAACGGGAAGAACTTCTTTGTTGTCCTCATATAGTATTGCCATACCCATCAATACCCGTTTTACCTCAACTTTATCATTTTCAATAACCTGAAGTTGAAGAGGCATGATACCGGATTTTTGAGCTTCCTCCTCTAGCTTGTCTTGGGGGGCAAACTCAAACTTAATGTTACCTTTTGAAATCGCAGCATACTCTTCAAGAATATCTTGCAAATAGCGTCTGTTATTTGCGTATTCACCAGGAAGGTCATCAGAGAAAAAAACTTTCATAGTAAGAAGATCGTTTATTTCTTTAACTACGGCCTTACTAGAAGATGACAACGAAAACATTTTGTTATCTGTCAAATCAATTCTGAAGAAACGACTGGTAGAAATTGAGTTTAACAACACAAGAATAATAAAAAGTAGAATACCTGGAATCAGAACCGATCTTTTTAAATCAATTTTTTTGAAAAAATCTTTCATTATTTCCACCTCCTTACCTCAAGGGTTTGAACTGTTAGAAAAAGGAAGAAACCGATTATTGAGAAAAAATATATTAAATTTCTAGAATCAATTACTCCTCGAGACATGTTGGATAAATGGTAATCAATCGCTAAAAATTGTAGAAATCCAGCTAATGATGCAGGAACAAACACCAAAGTTTTATCAAGCATGTAGAAAATTAAAACCATAAATAGACCTATGATAAATGCCACAACTTGGTTTTGTGTCAGACTACTAGCATAAATACCTATAGATGCAAACGCAGCACCCATAAATGCCAATCCTAAATAACCACTAAAAAGAGCTCCAAAATCAATATTTGTTCCCACAAATACAAGCGTAATAAGATGAATGCACGTTGCAAGCAGTCCTAACAAAATAAGGCATAGGACAGCGGTAAATTTTCCCATTACAAATTGATAATTGCTTAATGGTAAAGTTGACATAATCTCCATTGTACCAATATCGTTTTCTCTAGAAATCGATCCCATAGAAATAGCAGGTATAAAGAAAAGAAAAACCAATGGAACTATATCAAACAATGACCTTAAATCCGACTGACCAAACAAAAAGAATCTGTTTGTAAAAAAATAACCATTTACAATGGCAAAAATGACCAAAAAGATGTACGCCATTGGACTATTAAAAAAACCAATTAATTCACGATAGAAAACAGTTTTTATGTTACGCATCTGCACCACCTTCTTTCGTTAAGTTTCTAAAAATATCCTCAAGATCAGTCGTTTTAGGGGTCATTCTTAAAATTGACCATTTATTTTTTACCGCATATTTAAAAATATCTTCCCTTGAATCTTTCCCTTTTTCATACTCGTATTGTATGGTGTAAGTACTTTTATCTTTTTTTGATGAAATGAATTTAACATTTGGAAGCGACGCTTGAATATGCTTCACAGCGTCAGCCTTGGCACCCTTGACTTCCATAGTAAGTAAAACGTTACCCATAAAGCTTGTCATTAACTCATCGCTAGTGCCATTTGCAACAATTTCTCCTTTATTGATGATTATTATTCGATCAACTGTTGCTTGAATCTCTTGAAGGATGTGGCTAGACATGAACACTAATTTTTCTTTGCCTAGGGATTTGATCAAGCTTCTAATTTCAATGATTTGATTCGGATCAAGTCCAGTTACAGGTTCATCAAGAATCAATATTTTTGGATCATGTATCATTGCAGCCGCAAGTCCAATTCTTTGCTTGTAACCTTTTGAGCAATCTGAAATATTTTTGTGAACCACTCCTCTTAAACCGCACTGTTCAACAACCCTTGAAAGGGCATCTTTAAACTTTGAGCCTTTAATATCACGAATTGATGCTAAAAATTCCAAATAATCATATACTCGCATTTCAGCATACAAAGGATTAAGCTCTGGCAAATAGCCTATTTGCTTTTGAATCTCATGGGTGTCATTGGTTATATCCAAACCATTAATGCTAATCGTACCTTCTGTAGGAACCATATAACCAGTGATCATTTTGAGGGTAGTTGTTTTGCCGGCACCATTCGCCCCTAAGAAACCGATAACCTCACCATCATTCAAGTCAAATGATATAGACTTAACAGCCTCAACTGAGCCATAGTTCTTACTCAGTCCTTTAACTTTTATCATATATTTTCACCTCATTAACCTATAATTAAGTAAAATACTATTTACGAATTTTTCTTTAAAAAAGTTCCGGCGAACTTATAATATTTAAAAAAAATATTCAAACTTTCTAATGAAAATGATTTTTTATCGATTCTTTAATCAGAGTTGTATGGTATGGACTGGAACCGCAACAAGCTCCTATTACATTTGGATATTGCTTGATATAATTCTGTATGTTTAATGAAAATAATTTATCGCCAATCTTTTGATCCATTGATCCATCTGGCTCTGGCTCTGAAAGACCAAGATTTGGATAAATACCCCAATCAAAAGACCAGTTATCTTTTAGATCTTGTAAAGAGGTATTGGTTTTTTCAAAGGAATTACAATTCATTAATAGACAACTTACCTTATCCTTAGATAACAAATAAACGTCTTCTGTTTTGTGCCCAGATAGCAAGAACTTGTCTTCCTTTAAAATTAGGCTAAGCCATTTTGTCGTAAAGTCTTTTGCCATTCTTAATGCAATTTTAATTTCTTCTAAATGACCCATTGTTTCAAACAAAATTATTTCTACTCCTGCCTCTTTGAACCACAACAGAGTTTCACCAAAACTATCCTCAGCAGCCGCTGTTCCTGGAAATAGATCTGGCATATAACAATCCTCTATGGATGTCACTGAACCAACAATGACTGATGGATTTGAAGCGTGAGCAGATTCAACCGCATTCATAAGGCTATGCTTAGCTCTTTCCATAGCGCGCTTATTTGAAAATCCTGCGCGCCTATAACTCCATGAGGTCGACCTAAAAGTATTGGTAGTTACTATATCAGCACCCGCTTTCACATAATCTTTGTGAATGGAAATAACCTCTTTTTGATGGGTTATATTTGCTTCTGCAGACCATAATGGCAGCGGAAGTTTAAGACCTCTACGCATCAACTCAGTTCCCAATGCGCCATCAATGATTAGAGGAGGATTATTCGCAAGCATTCATGCATTCGCTCATGGTTTCGAAAGGAACTGTACCTAAACAACCTCCCCATATGAACTCTTTGCATTTTTGAGAATCTTGATCAAAATAATATCTTGGAAAATATGCTCTACAAGGACCCGTATCAGGTTTGAGCTCGCACAGGACTCCAGATTTTGATATCATATCGTTTTTTAAAGTTTCAAAATCTGTTTGTTCATTTTTTGTATCATCGCAGGAAAACATGAACATAAACAGAAAAACCATAATTATGTTTATTTTAGCCAATTGATAAACCTCATAATAAAATATATTAGTAAATTTAATAAAATTAATGATGAAAAAGGGAAATACAACCTGACATTTTTTGATCCATATCTTAAGTCTCCCGGAAGCTTTCCTATCCAACCTAATTTATCTGCAAAAATATTTAAAAATAATCCAACTACTACTGAAATTAAACCTAAAAGAATGAGCCATTTACTAAAATCTTTCAAATCAATTTTCTTAAAATAGCTGCGCTGGATATTCGCCCGCAGAGATCAGGTCATGAATTTTTGACTCTACAAAAGGCTTGTCCTCCTTGTAAGTCACACCGAACCAAGTCGAAGCGCTTTGGAGCATTTTAACTTTCTCTTTATTGCTTTCAATCAAATTATTTATTTCTCCTGGTATTAAATATTCACTTTTATTTTCGTTCATATGATGTCTTAAAAAGAGTGAAAAGCCTTTTTCAAGATATGAAAATAACTTAGGAGTAAATCCCCACATATTCATTGAAACTGGTTCAGTGCCATCTAATTTTTTATTAGACGATGAAGAAATTATATTATTTTTCTTTATAATATCATGGGTTTCAGAAATATTTTCTATATAACTATTTTTTGCTTTGCAAATTCCTCTACTCACTCCACCAAAGTCAGACAATGTATTGCCTAGTTTAAATGCAACCATGCTAAAATTTGTATTTTTCTTTTCCAGGTAAAACTCTGAAATCAATGAAAATGATTCCTTTCCGTAAAAATCATCTCCATTGATCACTGCAAAAGGTTCATTAATAATTTTGGAAGCAGATAGTATAGCTTGCCCTGTTCCCCATGGTTTTTCTCTTAATTCAGGACATATAAATCCTGATGGAAGGTCATTAAGATCTTGAATTGCAAACTCTACATTGATTCTATCTATATATTTACTAGTTATTTTATCTTCAAAATCAGATCTAAATTCTTCTCGAATTATGAAGACAACTTTATTAAATCCAGATCGAATAGCATCGTAGACTGAATAATCAATAATTGTTTCCTTATTTGGACCTACTGGATCAAGCTGTTTGAGCCCGCCATATCTCGAACCCATACCCGCTGCCATTACCAATAAAGTTAAATCACGCATATCTTTCCTTAGTCATTCGCAAAATTAAGCTATTCTAGTACCATCTCCACTATGGATAATTGTTGCATGGCCACCAACTTTATTTATTGCATTTGCAACCCTTTGAGGATCATCAGGTGCATATGCAAACATGCATCCACCACCTCCTGAACCATTTATTTTTGCGCCTATTGCGCCAGCGTTCATGCTCACATCTATCATTTTTTCGATTTTATCAGTACTGATTTTTAATAAATCTCTCAAAACCTTATGGTGATCAAGCAACAATTTTCCAATTTTTGCATGATCTAATTTCTTTCTCGAAAGCTCTATTTTTGCTTGAAATAAAATTTCTCTATTTTTAATGGTAGCTTCTAACAACTTCTTTTCATTGCTATTTAAGATTGAATTACCATGTTCCATTTCGCAATCTCTAAACCCTAAATCAGGATATCGTTTTTTTAATTTTTTCATCATTGATATTCTCTGGTCTCGACATCTTCTTAAAATACCTAATGTATCTTTTGGTTGTTTAGAATTACCTAACACAAACTTACCTAGATTTGGGTGCATTTTTTTTACTTGAAATGGTTTTTGTGAAAGATAAATACAACCTCCCATTGCTGTAGTAAATTGATCCATCATTCCTCCAGGCTCATCAAACTCAAGAACCTCTGCTTGATAGGCGAGTCTTCCAATTTTTTGATTGTCCCAATTTGGAGGATTGTCTGATAAGCTTGAAATTAGTTTAATCCAGCCAACAATTATTGAAGACGAACTACTAGCTCCCGCTTGAATTGGAATTTCGCTTTCAATCAATACATCCAACCCATTGGAAAACCTCAATCCATTTTCAAGGCAAACTTTTACTGCGCTCTTAAAATAATCACGTTCTTTTGAGTAGATCAAATCATCAAGTGAAAATTCTTCAACTCGATCTATATCAGGCATATTGATAATAATTTTTCTATCATTTCTTCTTTGTGCAGAAATTTCAGATCGCATTGAAATAGCAAGCGCAATTACCGGTAAACCAAGGTAGTCTTGGTGTTCACTAAAAAGACAAATTCTGCCGGGAGTAGTTATTTTCATTAAAGCGCGTTAAGCGAATTTTTGAACCAGACTTTAAATAAGAAAAAAGTGCAAATGATGAATGAGGATGTCAATATAATTGCAACTAGATAATTTCCATAAATGAAACTCCCTGTCGCCAACAAGACACTGTAAACCGCTATAGTTCCAAGCAGCATCGATAAAATACCACTAGGAACTGACCATTCTTCAGCTTGATTTTTTTCTTTATAGTTTTTCCAGCCTGGACCTCCCGGATTCACTATTTTTGCAAAACGCTTTAAGGTTTTATCATTTTCGGGAGGAGTGACAAAAGTTGCAAAAACCCATATTGAAGTTGTGAGTAATGCGCCAATAATAAGCTCTATCCAGGGGGCATAGTCATCATTAATAAAATTGAAGTAATATGCAATTATTATTGAGGAAACCATAGCAATGATTTCAGTGTATGCATTTATACGCCACCAAAACCACCTAAGAATGTATATTAAACCCGTACCTGCTCCAATCATAAGCAACAGCTGAAATGCTTGGGAGGCATCAGTTAGCAACAAACCTAAACCCGCTCCCATTATAACAGATACGACAGAAAATAGCCTACCAACTAAAACCAACTGGTCCTCGCTAGCTGAAGTATTTATAAAGCGACTATAAAAATCATTAACTAGATAGCTCGCACCTAAATTTAACTGCGTACTCATTGTACTCATGAAAGCTGCTATCAAGGAAGCTGCTACCAAACCAAGTAAACCTGGAGGAAGCAAGGTCAACATCGCGGGATATGCAACATCATGACCAAGTTTACTTTCTGGGAGTCTGGGGAATGCGGACTGAATATCTTTGAGATCGGGAAAAATTATTAATGATGATAAGGCGATTATAATCCAGGGCCATGGTCTTAGGGCGTAATGGCAAATATTAAATAGAAGCGTTGCGCCTATTGCGTGATTTTCATTTTTGGCTGAAAACATTCTTTGGGCAATATATCCGCCGCCGCCAGGTTCAGCTCCAGGATAATAGCTCGCCCACCATTGAACAGCAAGCGGTACAAACATAACAGGTATCCATGAATTTGGATCGGAAAAATCTGGAAAAAGCGACAAACTATCTCTAACATTTTCATGGAGGACTAGATTTTTAATACCTCCAATCTGAGGCAAATTGAGGATATATAGCATCGCAAATACAGAGCCAATCATTGCTAAAATAAATTGAACAAAATCTGTAATAATAACAGCTCTTAATCCACCAAGAACTGAATAAATTATGGTCACAGAACATGCAATTAAAAGCGTAAACCATCCCTGCCAACCAAGTAGTATTTCACCAAATTTTATAGCAGCTAAGCTGACAGTCCCCATAACTAAAACATTAAATATAAGGCCAAGATACAATGCTCTAAATCCTCTCAAAAAAGCAGCAGGCTTCCCGCTATACCTAAGTTCATAGAATTCGATATCAGTCAAAACATTTGAACGTCTCCATAGTTTAGCATAAACAAAGACTGTTAGCATTCCCGTTAATAAAAATGCCCACCAAGCCCAATTCCCAGAAACACCTTTTTGCCTAACCAGATCCGTCACAAGATTCGGGGTGTCGGTTGAAAAAGTAGTAGCGACCATTGAAATTCCCAGTAACCACCACGGCATATTCCTCCCTGCTAAAAAGAAGGATATCGTATCACTAGCAGTTTTTTTTGAAGACCAAATACCAATCCCTAATGCAGTCAGGAAATAGATTGCGATTATTATCCAATCAATGACTTCTATTATCATCTAGTACTTGTCGTTTAACCCAAAGATAGGTTCATTAGTTTTCCATTTGCCTCTGGTGAAATCGGGAATCTTTATAGACTGACTATTTTGCTTAATAGACATTTCGGAAAGCGGAACAATGCAACTCATACTTACAGCATCATAAACATCGATCACTGGTTTTTGATTATTTTTAATTGATTCGACAAATGCACGTATAATAAAAAAATCCATTCCTCCATGACCACTTTCACTAAGAGTTGATTTTGCTTCTGAAAATCTCTTCCAAAGTGGATGATCGTACTGTTTTAAATATTTATCCTCATTTTCCCATTTGTGAGCTTGAGGGCTTTTGCCTTCAAAATACATTGATTTAGAATCTTTCATCCATAAACCCTTGGTTCCTTGAACTCTAAAATTTAAACTATACGGCCTTGGGGAGTTGGTGTCGTGACTCAGGACTATTGTTTGTCCATTTGCACATTTTATTAACGTTGTTACTACATCCCCCAACTTAAACTTCACATCGGCATTGGGATGGTCTTTTCCACCATTATCAATGATATATTTATTCAAACCTCTGCTTTGACTAGCCATTGAAGTAAGTTGAAGCATCCGATTTCCTCGGTTAATTCCAAGCATCGGGCTAATCGGCCCCAATCCATGAGTTGGGTATAAATCGGCGTTCTTTTCAACAGAATGCTGAGTCCTCCAGCTAGCTTCAGAGAAGGCTTTTTTGCCAAATTCTACTCCACCTCCATAAGGCCCCGTACCATCATTAAACTTAACGTGACGTAAATCATGCTGATACCCTCCTTGACAATGAATGAGTTCACCAAAAATATTTTGACGGACCATGTTAAGTATTGCCATGATATCTCTTCTATAATTTACATTTTCCATTATCATGCATAGTTTTTTCGTTTTTTCAGAAGTGTTTACTAAATCCCAGCACTCATCAATAGTCAAAGCTGCTGGAACCTCGACTCCAACATGCATGTTGTTATTCATTGCCATTACTGACATTGGATGGTGTAACTCCCAAGGCGTTGCAATATTTACAGCATCCAAAGATTCTTTGGTGAGCATATTTTCATAATCAAGAGGTCCATTGCTGTAAATCTTTGGCTTAGGTCTTCCGGCTTTTGAAAACAAATCAAGCACCATTTCTATCATTCGCTGATCGATATCACAAATTACTGGAATATCAACATCAGGTCGGTCCAACAATAATTTTGTATTCCACTGACCTCTCAAACCAGTACCAATGATTCCAATCTGAAGTCTTTCATTGGGATTGAACAGTGTTTTGGGGAATACGGTACCTGCAAAGCCAGCCATTGCAGTTGTTTTTAAGAATCTTCGTCTTTTCACTTATTTTTCCTTTAATTTATTTTAAAAGAAATCCATTTTTTAATGGATCGTTTGGATCAATCCAAAAAGTGCTTTTACCAATTATAGATGCATCTCCTCCAACCTCAGGAACGATACCCTCATAATCTCCAACCGTCACAGCTTTTTTTACAGAAACTGAAAATATTGCACCTGTAATACTTTCAATAAAGATTTTTTGATCAATATCAAGCATGCCTTTACTATACTCTACAGCAGCTCTAGCACTTACCCCAGTTCCAGTTGGGCTTCTGTCGAGCTCACCGTCAGCAAATACGCATATATTTTTGCTGTGACAACCTAAAGTATCTGATTTTTGGACAAAGATTGTTCCATACAGCTCATTCATTTCAGGCTCAACTGGGTGCTCACAGTTAACATCATTTGAAACCAATTCTTTGATTTTTTTCCCCAAAAGAATAATGTCATCTAAAAATTCGTACTTTAGATCTATACCGAAATCTTTGCTATTTACAATAACATAGAATGCTCCACCATATGCTAAATCGTATTTGATTTTTCCATAACCTGGCACTTCAACAGTTGCATCTAATTCTTGAACAAAAGAAGGTACATTATCAAAGTAGATTTCGGTCTTTTTATTATCGTTAAACCTTGCACAAGCGGTAATAAGTCCTGAGGGTGCCTCAATTTTGATCTTGGTAATAGGTTTTGTAATTAACGCAGCTTTGGTTTCAATAAATATTTTTGTTAAAGCAATAATTGCATGCCCACAGCCTGTTGAATAGCCATTGTTATGCATAAAAATTACGCCTACATCAGAAGTAGGTAGTTCAGGTTCAACCAGCAAAGCACCATACATATCCATATGGCCCCTAGGTTCCCACATCAATGATCTTCTTAGCGTATCATGGTTGAGCAATAGCTCTTTGCGTTTAGAAAGTATTGAAGTTCCTTTTAGCAAAGGAAATCCCGATAAAATAACTCTTAATGGCTCCCCACCTGTATGCGCTTCAATCGTTTGAATTTCCAACCAATCAGGCGATGGGTTAAAATCCTTTAGTTTATTTAACTCGATCAATTCTAATCATCTACTGGGCTACAAAACTCAAAAGAATGTATATTGCAAAAGTTGCACCCATTATTCCTACAGACACTTTCCTTGACTCCGACCATGGCGTCATATCTACAGGAGCAGGATCCCTCAAATCGCTAATTGCAATCTCATCAGCGGTTTTCGGCCTATATTTTCCAATGACTAGCATTACAAGGACTGCAGACACAAAACTAATAAAATATCCATGCAACCAGTGTAGATCGCCTGACGCATCTGCAAAAAATTCAGGGACATTGTGCAGATTCTCAAACGAAAAGAAAGCATAAATTGCCATTCCAACAATCATGCCGACTTTAGCTGCCACCGCAGGAACATGCTTCGTGGTTATGCCTAACAAAAAAATACCAATAATAGGTACACTATATAGACCATTTACTTTCTGCAAATACTGAAATATTGATTGTGTCTGAGCTAGCATAGGAGCAATCATCATTGACGCCAAAGCGAGGAATATACCAAACCTTTTACCCGTTTTAACGATTTGCTCCCCGGAAGCATTTTGATTTATATAGCCTTTATAAAATTGGAGCGAAAACAAGGTCGAAGCAGAATTTAAAGCAGAATTAAATGAACTCAAAATTGATCCCATCAATACTGCGGCAAATAATCCCAAAGACCAATCCGGAAGGACATACCGCACTAACGCGCCATAGACCTGGTCTTGTCTACCTATTGGTAATTCAGTCATATGAAGTGCAATGATACCCGGCAAGCAAAGCATTAAAGGACCAACCAATTTCATTGCGGATGCAAAAAGAACTCCTTTTTGTCCTTCTGCTAAACTTTTAGCAGCCATAGCACGTTGTACAATCACCTGATTGGTAGACCAATAAAAAATTTGAATGAACATCATTCCTGTGAATAGTGTGGGCCATGGAACCGAGACAATATCTCCCTCAAGATTGGTCCGAGTTAAAACTCTAAGATATTCAGGTTTGTCATTTAATAAAGTAGATATTCCACTCAAAAATGAACCATCTCCCAAAGCAGAAAGTCCTAAAAATGGAATGGCTAAACCACCGATCAATAAACCGGCTCCATTGATTGTATCGCTCACAGCAACTGACTTTAAACCACCAAAGATTGCATATGCGCTTCCAAGACTGCCAATTAATATCACGATCAGCCACAGTGAAATATTGATATTAAACATGCTTTTAAGAGCGAGAGATCCAGTATATAGAACAACTGGCAATAATACCGTCACATAACCAAAAAGGAACAAGCCTGAAACCATGGATCTTGTAGTTTTATCAAATCTTTTTTCTAAGAAAGCAGGTGTTGTCGTAAATCCGCTTGCTAAATA
>Ga0163110_10001342_pt1 | contig 12509 bp, 5 predicted proteins | sample CRUFie1St17metaG_FD_108703 | JGI IMG/M metagenome (GOLD analysis project Ga0163110, IMG submission 108703) | Marine microbial communities from the Costa Rica Dome - CRUD Field 142mm St17 metaG | ecosystem: Environmental > Aquatic > Marine > Oceanic > Photic zone | place: Costa Rica: the Eastern...
ATATAGTAAATTATTCTCAGGTACATTTATTGAAACATATGTTGGTCAATATGAAACTCAATACTTAGGCAGCTGGACAAAAACATACTTAGGTCAGTATGAAGGTTCATATTCAAAAAATTATGTTAGACATTTTAGTAAGCAATATGAAAAAGCATATATTGGACATTATACAAAAGAATATACACAACAGTTTACAAAGAACTGGATCCCAGATGAATTCTTCTTAAAGAGTTATGTGCAGGGAATAGATGGAATTGGATATGCAGGTGCTGGTTCATCATATTCAAAAGCATATTCAAAAGCATGGACTGGTCTTGGAGCAACACAAGGCTTTGTATCCGGATCTGATGCTGATGTAGATGAAAACACAGCTGTCTACATGGGGCAAACAGAACAAACATTTAATACAAGTTATAAGTCAGTATATCAAGGAGCTACTTCATTCAATGTAGCTGAAGCTCAAGGGTTTACCAACTACATTCAAACTCTTCCATCATTTGCTGGTACAGTAGGCGGAATGAGAACAAACTATGTTCAAGGAAGTGGAGAAAATATTGTTAATCCATTAAACCTTGGTTGGCATTCTGCACAGAATCCACCTCCAAACAATACGGGTATAAATTATACTGGTACATATAACGGATATTCAAAAGCATGGTCAGGTGGATTGTTTGGTGGAGCTATGAGTTACCAGAAACAATTCCATGGCGGTCAGTTCTTAGGACCAGGTAATAAGCCAAATTCATTTGCTGGGTTCCCACCTATGGGTGGTACTTTACAATTTTATGAAGGTGTCGCACCAGTATATTATGATGCAACTTTTAATCAGAGCTTCCTAACTGGACCTTACAACGCACAATATGAGGGTACATTTACAAAAGAATATGTTAACATTAGAGTAGTTAACTATACAAAACAATATTCTGGAAAATTCACAAAGGTATGGACTCATCTATGGGAAGGTGGTTTTGATAAACAATATGAAGGTGCATTTGCTCAACAATATGAAGGTTCGTTTACAAAAGAATACGAAGGTCTTTATTCTGGTACATTTTCAAGAATAAGAAATGTTGCTTATCAAGGTTCATTTGATAAAAATTATGTTACACAATATGAAGGAGCTAGAAACTCAACAGCAACATATCAAGGAGCATACGAAGGAAACTATATTAAAGAATATGAAAAAGCATATATTAAATCATACACTGGACTATACACTGGAACATTTGTAGGAGTGTATCAAGGATTATATGAATACCAATATGAAGGAGCATTTTTAGGAACATACACTAAACAATATACAAAAGAATATCTTAAGAATTATTTAAAACAATGGGAAGGATCTTACAGTAGTACTTTTACTGGATACTATATTGGTGGACCTTATGCTACTCAATATGGCGGAACATATACAAAGATATACTTAGCACAATATACAAAAGAATATACTGGACAGTATGAAGGAACCTTTGAAGGATCTTATGATAAAGAATATACAGGCATCTATACTAAAACATATCTTGGCAACTATGAACGATCATATACTGGCATATATGTAAAACAATATACAAAAACATATACAGGGATTTATATTAAACAATATGATCAAGGATGGATAGCAGCATATACAAAAGAGTATTCTGGTCAATATGAAAAACATTATTCAAAGACATATGGTAATGCTTGGTCGGGTCCAGGGTATGCAGGAACATATGAGAGTGTAGGACTTGCACACTTTACAAATAATTATGCTGGAGAAAGAGCCTTTAATCAATCATATATTGGAGCAGCAAGTACAAATGCAATTGCACAATCAACTAGAGCTGGAAACATAACAAATAATGCAAGAGTAAAAATTGGTGATGAATGGAAATCAGTAATAAGAACTAGAGTTAAGAAAGACGGTGAATGGAAGATAGTTGGTAAAACTAGAGTAAAAGATACTAGTGGAGCATGGAAAATAATTGCTGTCGATCACGAAAGAGTTGATATTAACATTACATCTAACACAGCAAACTTTAATGTTAAAGATGAAATAGAAAACTTAGGATTTAATGTACTTACTAAACCATTCCAAGTTAATGTAAATGTTGCACCAGGTGTATATGTATATTCAACAGATCCAAACAAAGCTGCATTTGATACAGGTTTTAGTGTTGGTGCACTTCAATCTAATCACAAAGTAAAAATATTACTACAAGGCGGCTCATATATTGTTGGTATAGGAGGAGAGCCAGGAACCAGAGACTCTTCATTAAACTTAGGACTTGATGGACAAGATGGTAGTGATGCTATTAATTTAACTAGTGTCGTCGACTTGTTCATTGAAAGTTATGGTACTATCGCCGGTGGCGGTGGTGGTGGAGGTAGTGGAGGATATCCTGTAAACACTAACACCACAGAAGACGCATCACCTGCAATGGCAAATAAAGTAGGTGGAGCAGGTGGACATGGAGCAGGATGGAATATATCTACAGGATTTTTTGTAAGCGAGTCAGATTCAGCTAGACAAGGATCAGTTGGTGATTATAATTATGGAATACATGGAGGAGATGGAGGATTACTAGGTCAACTAGGAGAGGGTGCTGGAGGATTTACAGCAGACAATTCTAGTCAAAGTGAAGTCAATCCAGGAACGCAGTATACTCAGTACGATATGTCAGGTAATGGTGGTAAACCAGGATCTGCTATAAAAGGTTATGACGCTTCGCGAGTAACTTTTATAAATAGTACAGAGAGTAGCGTTTGGGGTGATAGCGCTTTCAAATTTAAGGCTTAGTATAAATGGGAAATCCTTTAAGAATAAAAGAAACAGTTGGCGGTACCTTTCTTGGTTTACAAGAAATGCAGACCACTGAACAGGATTATGCCGTTCATCAAATCCTTACTGAATTCGCAACCTCATTAACAGGATCTGGTACTATCAATGTAAATGGTGATGGTACATCAATGGGATCCTATTCAGATACAACTCGAACAGGATCAGTAGGCGATCACCCAGTCGGCACTAATGATTTCTCAACAGCAACATTTACACTTAAGCAAAATTTAGAATCGGTAGCAGAAACATCTATGATTAACCCATTGTTTCTCTATGACAATGGTTTTGCAGCAGAGCATAGTAATAATCTTAATAGTACTCTAATCAGTAGAGCATTATCTAATCTTGTATCCAATGGCCTTGGATCATATCATCTTTCTGAATCAAACCCCAACGATAGCCTTTATTCAGATAGTGGATTTTCTATTACAGATACTAACAAAGCTGGCACAACCACATTTAAGTTATGGAGAAAAACTAAAGGTGTTTCTGCACCATCTACTGTTAGAACAGCACAAATATATCAAAACAGCCAAGTTCAAGAAATGTCAGATGCTGACATTAAAACTCTAGCAGCTAGATTAAGAAACCAGATTATAGCAACTGGTATTGGTCAATATAAATTCTCACAATCAAATCCAGCTGGCTCAGGTGAGACATGGATCCAAGTTGGATCAACAGTTACAGATACTAGAAATACAGTAGCCAATCAACAATATGCAGCAACATATGAAGGTGTATATAATAAAGAATATGTTGGTGCTTATGAAGGAACATATACAAAACAATACGCTACATTATATGAAGGTGCATTTGATAAACAATATACAGCAACCTACTTAGGATTATATACTCAACAATTTGTAAAAGAATATGTTGGAGAATATGGTACTGGATTTATTGGTAACTATGAAAAAGAATATGAAGGTACATTCATTAAACAATATGAAGGAGCTTTTGTAGGTACCTATACTGGAGTATATGAAAAGCAATACCAAGGTCAATATGAAGGTACTTACTTAAAATCATATACAGGACAATACAGTAGTCAATTCGAAGGATCATTTGATAAGCAATATGAGGGTGTATTTGAAGGATACTATGAAGATACCTATACGGATGTCTTTACTGGAATATATACCAAGACATATGTTGGACAATATACTGGAACTTTTGTAGGTCAATATACAAAACAATATGAAGGTACATTTGAAGGTGCTTTTGATAAACAATACGAAGGAGCATATACAGGTGTATATACAAAAACTTATCTTGGTAATTATATAAAATCATACCAAGGAGAATACACTAAAACTTATCTTGGCATTTATATAAAACAATATCAAGATGAATATTCTGGTGCATATCTAAAATCATATACTGGGCAGTATGAAGGAACCTTTGAAGGTGTCTTCAATAGTGATTATGAGGGTGCGTTTACTGGAAACTATACCAAAACATATGTAGGCCAATATGCAGGTCAATATACAAAAACATATCTTGGACAATATACAGGAACTTTCTTAGGACAATATACAAAATCATATGAAGGTGACTATACTGGAAACTATGAAAAACAATATACAGGATCTTTCATTGGACAATATACAAAAGCATATGAAGGATCTTTTGATAAAAACTTTACCAAAACATATGAAGGTATCTATACTGGTATCTATATCAAACAATATCAAAATGATTATGTAGGAGTATACATTAAATCCTATACTGGTCAATACACTGGAACATTCGAAGGTGCATTTGATAAGCAGTATGAAGGAACATTTGAAGGAACATATAATAAAACTTATGTTGGTTTATACTTAGGTGTATACACTAAAACTTATCTTGGTCAATATACTGGAACATTCTTAGGAATATATGACAAAGCATATGAAGGAACATATAATAAAACATATCTTGGTAACTATACAAAATCATATACTGGACAGTATACAAAAACTTACGAGGGTGTGTTTAACAAAACATATATTGGTAACTATGTAAAAGAATATACTGGTCAATATGAAGGTGCATTTACTGGCTTCTTTAGTGGTACAGATGGTTTCGAAGGTGTCTTTGCAGGATCATATGCAAGAATATTTACTCAGCAATATATAAAAACTTATACAGGCATCTATGAAGGAACTTATGATGGGTCAAGAACTTATGCTGCTCAATATGCAGACCAATATCAAAAGTTATATATTGGAAACTACACAAAGAGTTATGTAGGACAATATAGTAGACAGTTCTCTGGATCAAGAACATACACAGGACAATATACAGGATACTTTAATAAAACATATCTTGGACCTAATTACATTAAAGCATATCAAAAAGCATATGCTGGATCAAGAACATACAATGGCCAGTATACAGGAAACTATACAAAGACATATCTTGGAACATATACCAAAACTTACTTAGGACAATATAGTAGCCAATTTGAAGGAACATTTGTAAGTACTTCAGACTTCTTTACTGGATTCTTTTTACATGGAAACTTTGAAGGATCATTTACAAGCAACTATACAAAAGATTATGTAACTAACTATAACAAACAATACGTTGGAAACTATACTAAAACATATGAAGGTGCTTATGTAAGAGTTTATCAAAAAGCATATGGTAAACATTATGAAGGTATATACACAACTAATTATCAAAAAGCATACGCAGGATCATATACAAAATCATATACTAAAACTTATGTAGGACAATTTGATAGAATATGGACTGCAGTATATGAAGGAACATTTGTAACAAACTATGTAAGAAATTTTGCAAAAGGATATTTGAGACAATATACAGGTACATATGCAAAAAACTTCCAAAAACAATACACAGGAATATATGCAAAGAATTGGTTACAACAATATACAGGCATTTACAATAAGGCTTGGATAAGTCAATATACAGGTGTTTATTCTGGACTATACACAAGAGCATACGCAGGAGCTTATGCAAGATTATTTACTAAGGCATATGTAGGTGTTTATAGTAAAGCATATGTAGGACAGTTTACAAAGGCATGGTCAAAAGCATATGTTGGACAATATGCTAGAACATTCTTAAAACAATACGTTGGAGCATATGCAAGAAACTTTTCTACTAACTATACAAAAAATTATGCAAGGGTATATCAAAAAGCATATGTTGGAGCATACGACAGAATATGGACAGGGTCATATGCTCGAAACTATACTAAGAACTATGATAGAGCATACACAGGCGTATACAATACAACGTTCACTGGCGTATATGTAAAGAACTATACTAAAGCATATGCTGGAAACTACACAAATGAATTTGCAGGTACATTTACTGGATACTATAATAAAAACTTTACTAAAGCATATGCAGGTGTGTATACCAGAAACTATTTAAAACAATATACTGGTAACTATAATAGACAATATACTGGTTATTACAACAATACATTTAGTGGTACATACAATAAAAACTATTTAAAACAATATACAGGAAATTATAATAGACAGTATACAGGTTACTATGATAGAACATTTACAGGCTATTATTCATCCAACTATGTAAGACAATATACTGGAAACTATACTAAGAGATATAACAGACAATATAGTGGACAGTATGCTAAGAATTATCAAAAAGCATATGCAGGAAACTATAACAGAGATTACACAAGACAATATACTGGTTACTATAGTACCGCTTACTCTGGACAATATACTGGAACATTTGCTGGTACCTATAATACTACCTATACAGGATTCTATACTTCAGGAACAGCGTATACCAGAACAATTGCATATGCTGGTACGGTAAACTATGCTAGAGAACAAAGTGTAAACTATACAGGTGGAACATTGAAATCACCTGTAACATATACTGGTTTAACTAATGTATCATATGCAGGAAGTGTAAACTATAGTAGAGATGTTAGTTTTATTTCTGGAGGTTATTTAAAAACTTATGAAGGTACAGGTCAAAAAACTGTTGCAGAATATATTGGTAACCAGAATGGTATGTCACCACACCAAGGACTGTGGATTGGCCCACCTTCACAACAACCGTTTCCAACTACTTCTATTAAAAACTATGTACCTACTTTCTCCGGTAACTATGTTAGAGGATTTACTGGTAACTATTCAAGACAGTTTGCAGGAAGTTATTCAAGAGCTTTTGCAGGAAACTATACTAAAAATTATGTAAGGACGTTTACTGGTTACTATGCAAAAAATTATACTAAACATTACACTGGTAACTATACTAAGAACTATGATAGAGTATATTCAGGTACATATGCATCAACTTATTCAAGAGCATATGCTGGTAACTATGTAAGAGCTTATGCAGGAAACTATACTAAAACTTATAGTGGTACATATGGAACAAACTATACTAAATCTTATACTGGAAACTATGTAAGAGCATTTGCAGGAAACTATACTAAGACTTATACTGGTACATATGGAACAAACTATCAAAAAGCATATACTGGATACTATAACAAAAACTATACAAAAGCATTTGCAGGAAACTATACTAGAAACTTTGTAAAACAATTTACTGGATACTATAACAGAAATTATCAAAAAGCATATACAGGAAACTATACTAAAGCATTTACTGGTAATTATACTAAACGATATAACAGAAATTATCAAAAAGCATATGTAGGAACTTATGGTGCTTTATACTCAGGTTCATATGCTCGAAACTATACCAAATCATATGCAAGAAATTATACTAAAACCTATACAGGATTATTTGAAGGTATATATGGCAGACAATATGAAGGTACATTTGAAGGAACATATCACAAACAATATGATGCAATATATGAAGGCATATTTACAAAACAATATACAGGACAATTTAACAAACAATACGAAGGTTCGTTCACAGGATTCTTTAACAAACAATACGAAGGATCATATTCAGGACAATTCTCTAAAAACTATGATGCTGCCTATGAAGGTCAATTCTCTAAAAACTATTCTGGAGAATATAGTGGAACATATGCAAAAAATTATTCTAAAGATTTCTCAGGTACATATGGTAGATTCTATCAAAAGATTTATACAGGATTGTTTAGTAAGAACTATGTTGGTCAGTATGACAAAATATACACAGCTGTGTATGAAGGTGCATTCAATAAGAACTATGACAAGCAATACAGTGGTATATATGTAAGAAATTATCAAAAGGCATATGCTGGAAACTATACTAACCATTATGCAAAAACATATAGCTCAACATATGAGGGTGTATATGACAAAACATATTTAGGTTCTTTTACTAAACTATATCAAAAGAACTATCAAAGATTATATCAAAAAGCATATGTTGGTGTATATACAAAACATTATGCTGGACAATTTGCAGCACAATATGTAGGACAATATACAGGAACATTTGAAGGTGCATTCAATAAACAATATGAGGGATCATTCAATAAACAATATGAAGGTCAATTTGCAGGATCAAGAACATACGAAGCTGACTATTCAAGAAACTATGAGAAGTTATATAATGTAGCTTACATTAAAGCATATGCAGGACAATATGAGGGCACAAGAACATATGAAGGCCAGTATACTGGATCATTTGAAGGAGTGTTTAATAAAACATATATTAGTGTAAACTATGTTAAAGCGTATGCTAAACTGTGGTCAGGTTCAAGAACTTATGACGGTCAATATGATGGACAATATGAAGGTTCATATAATAAAGCATATGAAAAAGCATACGAGGGTGTATTCGTAGGATACTATACAGGAGTATATACTGGAGCTGAAGATTATCAAGGAGTATATAGTGGTGTATATGAAGGAGTCTTTAACACAACATATCTTGGCAACTATGTAAAATCATACGTTGGTCAATATGATGCACAGTATGAAGGAACATATAATAAAACATATCTTGGTAACTATGTAAAAACTTATACTGGATCTTATACAAAATCATATGAAGGTGGTTTTGATAAACAATTTGAGGGTGCATTCAACAAAGGATATGAAGGTGCATTTACAGGAAACTATGTCAAGTCATATACTGGGCAATATGTAGGTCAGTATACTAAGACATATGTTGGTCAGTATGAAGGAACTTTTGAGGGCACTTACCAAAGAAACTATTCTGGAACTTATCTAAAAGTTTATAGTAAAGAATATGAAGGAACATTTACAGGTCAGTTTGACAAACAATATCAAGGTTCTTTTGTAGGAATATATGAAGCTCAATATGAAGGATCATTTAATAAGAACTTTACTAAACTTTATCAAGGAGTATATACTGGAATATATGAAGCTCAATATGAAGGAGCTTTTGATAAACAATTTGAAGGTGCGTTCAATAAACAATATGAGGGTGTGTTTGAAGGATACTATGATAAAACTTACGTAGGAGTATATGTTGGTACATATACAAAATCATACGTTGGTCAATACAGTCAATTGTTTGAAGGAACATATCAAAGACAATATGTTGGAACATATGTAAAAGTATGGAGTAAAGAGTATGAGGGAGCATTTGATACTACTTACATAGGTGTATACAATAAACTATACCTTGGTAATTATGATAAAGATTATGAAGGAGTATTCTTAGGTCAATACACTAAGACATATCTAGGTGAATATTCAACATTATTCTCCAAACAATATGAAGGAGCATTTGATAAACAATTCGAAGGTGCTTTTAATAAAGGGTATGAAGGAACTTATACTGGACAATTTGTTAAAGCATGGGCTGGTCAATATACTGGTCAATATACTAAGAGCTATGTTGGTCAATATGAAGGAACATTTGAAGGATCATTCCAAAGACAATATGTAGGAACATACTTAAAAATATATGCTAAACAATATGAAGGAACCTTTGATGGTACATTCTTACAAAACTTTGCAAAAGAATATACAGGAATATATGTTGCAACATACTTAGGTGAGTATGGTGCTGTGTTCTTAGGAAACTATGAAAAGGCTTATGAAGGTGCATTTGAAGGAGCATTTAATAAACAATATACAGCTACATATGTAGGTACATATGAGAAAGCATATCAAAAAGAATACACAGGAATTTATCAAGGAAACTATACAAAATCATATACTGGTCAATATAATAATCAGTGGACAGGTTTAACTATTCAAGCATCTACAGAGAATATATCATCTATAGCTTTATGGGTAAGAATAGCATAAGTCTGTTGACCTTATAAATAATAGCAAGTATAATATGAACTTTAATCGCGAGATACATTATGACAGAAGAAACACGAGAGGCTAAAGTACCATCCGGTATGACTATCAAAAAGCCTGATCAAGAACAGAACAAACAACCTAAAGGACTACCCGTTAAACAGTTTGACATTGATCCAGGTTTACCTATCATACAATATCCTCACTATACAAACAACGCAAAAACAGAACTTGCTTGTTTATTAGTACGTCCAGATGGCCAAGCATCTATGGAAGGCAAGATACCAAAAGATGACAACCATCCATTGTATAGAGATATTTTTGCTCAGTTTACAGAAGAAGAAATATTAACTAATACAAATAGAGAAGTACAACTTCAAACTGCTAGAAACAAAGCAGCTGAAGAAGCTACCACAGCTAGAGAAAGAGAAGAAAAAAGAGCTAAGCTATGGGAAGTGAAAAGTGAATTTATGGAAATGGATGTTGTAAAGAATAGTAGTGAAAAATCTCTAAAAAGAAATTTAAGAAAAGCTACAACCTGGTTTGAAGCACTTGCTTACGGTTGTGCTATATTGATAAAGGAAGATAGTAAAAGTGAGTAGAGGCTACATGATGGTAGCCACATTATCTGAGCCTTTTTATAAGGCTGCAATAATGGCTGCTGAGAGTTTAAAAGATGAGGTACCTGATGCTAAGATAGCATTCTATACTCATAAAGATTGGCTAAGAGATAAAGACAAACATCTCTTTGATCATATAGTAACTCCAGTACCTGTTCACTGTAGAACTAAATTATGGGCATTACCACAGACACCATATGATCAAACAGTATACTTAGATGTAGATGTACTTGTTCTAAGTAATGAAATAGAAGAAGTATTTGATCATTTAGGAAACCATGATGTTGTAATGTCTGAGAACAGACCATATAATGCTAAGGTAGTTTACTTTAGTCATGATGGTTTAGAAGGACCAGGTTTACCTGGTAGAGAACTTGAGCATTATAATCCAGATCATATTAAGTTATATCAGGAAGGTAAGGCACATAAATTTAGATGGCATTGTGGTATGTTTGCTTGGAATAAAAATGAACGTACACAAGAGTTATGGCATCAATGGTTAAAATGGTATAAGAGACATACCGTTGAAAAGAATACTAAACCTTTTCCAGCAGGGTTACAGTATTGGGACACATTTGCATTCTGGCGAGCGCTCTATGAGAATCCAGAGCTTGCTGATAAACTTGATCTAGTTAGATTGCCAAATGATGCTAAGTATAATTTTGTAACTGGATACAGAGAAACTGAACTGAGGCCAGGTCATGATAAAGCAGTATTGCATTATACAATTGACCCAGCAGCAGTAAAAAAAGGACACACCTATGAAGCAGATATTGACACTGTCTACGGATCTTTTACAGATTTTAGATAAGTATAGTAATTTTATATCAGAGAACAGACCTGATGTAAACCTACCTAATTGGAGAACAAAAGGTAAGTTTATGAAAGAAGATAGACCTGAGTTCTCAACATCTTTAGATTGTCTAAAGAGTATGCCTCATGAAACTCATGATGGCTTTCCACCCGATAGTTTTGGATATGATCTAAACGAACCAACATTAACTAAGACCTTACAACATGAAGGTCATAGATTTACACCTGATGAAAAGAAATGGATACAAACATATATTGATAAATCAAGAGAGTTAGATGATGAACTTGGTACATATATTGGTTATAAGTTTTGTGCACTTAAAATGTTTTATCCTGAGAATGGTTATATTGCATGGCATACTAATTGGAATGTTCCAGGATTCAATTGTCTGTTTACTTGGAATCCAACTGGTCAAGGTTATTGGAGACACTTAGATAGTTCAACACAAGAACCAGGATCGATTATACCTGATCCGGATAAACATTTAGTTCATTTGGATGACCCTCAAGGATGGCATTGCAAGCTAGGATACTATGGTAAGAAAGAAGAACATAATAAAATTATGTGGCATTCAGCATTTGGTGGTCCAAGAATAACATTAGGCTGGGTTGTATTTGACGAGAACATCTGGGAAGATATTGTAGACGAACTTTCAAACGAACAATAATGGAATTCAGAAAAGATTACAAATGGGCTCTTGTAGAAGAGTATAAAAATTATTGGAACGGATATCAAAACGTCAATGAGTTTTATAGTGATCTTTTAGGACTAGAAGTAATCTTTAATGAACATTTTATGAAAAGAAAGATGCAAGCAAAAGGATTACAAGGTATAACAGAAATAAGATTAGTAGATCAAAATACTATATGGTTTATAGTATATGGAAAAACAAAGCGAAGTTTAGAATGTTTAGAATCGTATAATAAAGATGATTTAGATTTTAAATGTATGCAACATCGACTACATCATTCAAGGAACATAGTAAAAATTAACTAGGTTGATTCACCGTTTGTTATAAATACTTCAGTATATGTAGGAGTATTTAGATGGCAACTAGAGTTAAT
>Ga0163110_10001343_pt1 | contig 12494 bp, 13 predicted proteins | sample CRUFie1St17metaG_FD_108703 | JGI IMG/M metagenome (GOLD analysis project Ga0163110, IMG submission 108703) | Marine microbial communities from the Costa Rica Dome - CRUD Field 142mm St17 metaG | ecosystem: Environmental > Aquatic > Marine > Oceanic > Photic zone | place: Costa Rica: the Eastern...
AACCTTGGAAATAGACCTGTAGTAGTTGGAAGAGAATTAACTAAGTTGTATGAAGAAGTTATTAGAGGTAATTTAAGTGAAGTAATTAAGTATTTTTCTAAATCAAAAGTAAAAGGTGAAATAGTAATAATGATAGGTAAAGATGATGACAGAATCAATTTCTAGTGGAAAGTTTATAACTGTTGAAGGTATCGATGGCTGCGGAAAAACTACTCAAGCAGAATTTATTATTGATAGTTTGGTAGAAGCAGGTCTTTCAGCAAAACTTGTTAGAGAGCCTGGAGGTGACCCAATCTCTGAATCAATAAGAAAATTATTATTACACGCAGAAGAATCAATGTCAGATAGAGCTGAAGCATTGCTTATGATTGCTAGTCGAGCTCAATTAACAGATAAGGTTATCTTACCTCAAATAATAAATGGGACATGGGTTGTAGCGGATAGATATGCTGATTCAACCTTAGCTTATCAAGGCGGTGGAAGAGGATTAAGTGTCAAATCATTAGATAGTATCAATGAGTTTGGTACATACACATTAAAACCTGATTTAACTTTTTTTATTGATATTTCAGTTGATGTAGCTAATTCAAGAATGAGAGTTGAAAGAGATAGAATTGAGAAAGAAGGAAATGAGTTTCAACAAAGAGTAAGGGATCAGTACTTAAAGTTAAGTGAAAATGAACCTGAAAGAGTTATTTTGATAAACGGTGAGCAGTCAATTGAGGAAGTTAGAGCTGAAATCTTGAGTCATTTAAAAGCAAAACTTGAATTATGAGATCGTTTAAATCATTTTTATATACACTGCTATTATTGGCTGTTATTTCTTTTAGTTATGTCAGAAGTCAGCAGATGGATATCTACAGAGAGATTGCTCGCTCTCAACAACAAATCATGACCGTTTATAAATACTTATTAACTGAATATATTCATGAACTAGATGTGACTGAACTTACTACCAGAATCATTGATTCAATGCTTTCAAATTTTGATCCATATACAGAATATTATCAGCAAAAAGATCTTGAAGATTTATCGTTAAAAACAGAAGGTGAATTTAGTGGAGTTGGTCTCGAAATTTATATGTATGAAGACCAGTTAACTGTTGTTAGTCCAATTGAAGGTTCGCCAGCCTCCAGGTCAGGAATATATACTGGAGATGCAATTATGAAAATTGATGGAGAGCCAACCTCAGGACTAGAATTGAAAGATGCGACTAGTAAAATTAGAGGAAAAGCTGGTACAGAAGTAATTCTTACAATTAAAAAACCTAACACGGGTGAAGTACAAGATTATTCTATCATTAGGGATGTAATTACTATTAAAGATATCCCATTTTATGGAATGGTTAATCAGGATGTAGGTTATCTAAGAATTACAAATTTTTCAGTAAATACTCCAAATGAAACAAAAGATGCATTAATTGGTCTTATGCAGGAAGGGGCTAGTAACGTAATCATTGACTTAAGAGATAATCCAGGAGGATTATTATCATCATCTTTAGATTTATTAGACTTGATACTCCCTAAAAATTTAGATATTGTTTCTACCAAAGGCAGAGCTGGAAAAAGTATTAAAAGTTATAAAACATTAAATAATGCTCTGATTCCGGAATCAATTAATATGGCAGTGTTAATTAATGGCGCTAGCGCCTCTGCAAGCGAAATTGTTGCTGGAGTATTGCAAGATTATGATCGTGCTGTTGTGTTAGGTAGTCAATCTTTTGGTAAAGGTTTAGTTCAAACTGTTATTGGCATAAATCAAGAAACAGCTTTAAAAATTACAAATTCAAAATATTATATTCCCAGCGGAAGGTCATTACAAAAAAGAGAATTTATTGATGATGATTTAATTGCAGATTCAGCTGCTGCTCCTGATTCATTATTTCAAACAAAGGCAGGAAGAACTGTTGTAGGTGGGGGTGGAATTACTCCAGATTTAATAATTAAGGATGAAGGGTCGTATCCTCTTGCAGCATCAATTTTAAGAAGCGGTGGTTATTTTAAATTTGTTCAAGAAAATAATGACCAATATACATCAATCGAGGAAGTGCTTAATGATAGTAATTTGATGGAAAATTTCAAGTCATTCATTGAAGACAATGATATTAGTGGATATGTTGATGGTCAAGAAGATTTAAAACAAGCAAAAGAAAAGCTATCTAAGAAAGAAGAAAAAAACCTTTTTATCAATAATGCTTTCAGCGTTATTGAAAAGCAAATTGAAAAAACGCAATCTGCAATGTTTGAAGATGAAAAAGAAATCATTCAGCGTATGATTCATGGAGAATTTGCTTTCTACTATGACGGATATGAAGGAAGGTATAATCTATATCTTCAGGACGATATGGTAGTTTTAAAAGCACTTGAAATTTTTGCAGATGAATCACAATATTTATCTATTTTATCTAATACAGAATCCACTGAAGTGGCATCTATTAAGAACTAAAAATGAGTTCAGATATTCAACATATAGGCCTAGATATAGGTTCTTTTTTTAAACAGAAAAATATTTCTTCAGTTTTCACCTTATGTGGCGGACATATCTCTCCAATTCTCGTTGGATGCGAAAAAGAAAATATAGATATTATTCAAGTTAGAGATGAAGTATCGGCTGTCTTTGCTGCGGATGCAGTATCTAGATTATCTGAATCAATTGGCGTTGCTATCGTTACAGCAGGACCTGGAGTAACAAATACGGTTACAGCAATTAAAAATGCTCAGATGGCACAGTCACCAATATTGTTAATTGGAGGCGCAGCAGCAACCTTGTTAAAAGGAAAAGGGTCGTTGCAAGACATTGATCAAATTTCATTATTAAAGACATATGTAAAATCGGCTGTTAGCGTTAAAAAAGTTAGAGATGTAATACCAACACTGGCAAACGCCATAAATACTGCTATTTCAGGGGTACCAGGGCCTGTATTTGTAGAACTACCAATTGATTTACTTTACCCAGAAGAAGATATTAGGAAAGAGTTTGTAAATCAGCTTCCGAAGGGTGGCCTTTTTGGAAAAATTGCCCATTGGTATGTAAACAGGCATTTGAATGACTTGTTCTCTTCAAAAAAATCATCAATTAAAATAAAACCTGTTAAACAATTTAAGCTAGATCAACATAAGATTGATAAAGCTGCATTAGCTATTGTAAAGTCCAAAAAGCCCGTTTTTCTTTTAGGAAATCAAGTAACACAAAATAAAGAATTCTTATCAATGTGTTTAAAAAGTTTAGACAAATTATCTGCGCCTGTTTTTACTTCAGGGATGGCAAGAGGTTGTTTTGGTTCAAATGATAAGTATTTTTTTAGACATAATAGAAAACATGCTCTAAAAAATGCAGATGTTGTAGTAACGCTTGGTGTTCCTTTAGATTTTAGGTTAGGGTATGGATTTTCAATCAATAAAGATTCTACTTTTATATCTATTAATAAGTCCAAAGAAGATTTAAATAAAAATAAAAAGCCAGATATTGGAATTCACGGTGATCCGACGCGAATTATGCACGAAATAGGAAAAATTATCAATCCTCCATCTTGCCAGGAATGGATTGATGAATTATCGATTCTTGAAAACAAAAGAGAAGAGGAAATTCAACAGTTTTCAGAAAATAAAACAGACTTTATAAATCCTGTATATTTGTGTAAAACTATTGATAAGTTAGTAGATGATAATAGTATTTTAGTTGCAGATGGCGGAGATTTTGTTGGAACAGCATCTTATACTGTTAGACCTAGAAAAGCATTAGGTTGGTTAGATCCAGGACCATTTGGAACGTTGGGTGTCGGAGGCGGATTTGCTATCGGTGCAAAATCTTTATTTCCAGACAAAGAGGTATGGATTTTTTATGGCGATGGTGCTAGCGCATATAGTTTAGCTGAATTTGATACCATGTGCAGACATAAGCTTCCGGTAATTGCTATTATTGGTAACGATGCATCGTGGCAGCAAATTGCTCGCGAACAGAAACAGATGCTAGGAAGTAATATTGGAACTGAATTAGTATTTAATGCTTATGAAAAAGTTGTGGAAGGATATGGCGGAAAGGGTTATTATGTTGAAGATAATGAATCATTATTTGATACTTTAAAGCAGGCGAAAGAAGATGCCAAGCTTGGCTTTCCTGTTTTAGTAAACGTTAAGCTTGCAAAATCTGATTTTAGGAAAGGTTCAATTTCAGTATGAGAATCAATTTAAAATTTATAACTATTTTAATAATGTCATGTTTTTACATGAACGTTGGTGTAAAGCATTTTGTTGAACCTGAATGGTTTTTACAAATAATGCCACCAAACTTTCCTCATCATTATCAAGCAGTTTATTGGAGCGGTTTTTTTGAGCTATTATTTGGATTTCTATTAATTATTCCTAAAACAAGATTCATTGCAGGGTGGGGAATTATTTTTGTAATGATTACAGTTTTTCCAGCCAATCTTTACTTAGCAGTAAATGATGGTTCAGTTATGGGCATAAGTAAAGAACTTGCATGGGGTAGGCTCCCATTTCAATATCTTTTCATTGGCTTAGCCTATTGGCATTCTAATCAATAAGTAGTATTTGTAGATCCAGATATAGAAATAGAACTTGAACCACCCATACCTGAATGCACTGTACAATAATAGTAAAGAGTTGTTGGAGCAGTTGATGGAACTACGAAAGTTAAAACATTTCCACTGTATGTAACTCCTAAACCATAAGTTGATCCACCGCCATGTGTACCATCCATAGTAGTTGAAAGTCTGAATGGATGAGCTGAGTTTGAACTGTTTGTGAATGTGTAAGTCATACCTTTTTCAAGAGATAAACTTCCTGTTGTAACCCCATTGACTACATATTTACCGCCGGATGCAGAAACTGTAATGTTCATTGTTCCTGTTCCGCCGCCATTGTTGTTACCACCACCATTATTATTACCACCACCAGTATTTCCGGAACCTTCACCGCTTCCTGTTTCATTGTTGTATGAAGAGCCTGTAGGTGAAGAGCCACCTCCACAGCTGGATAGAAAAATAATTGAAAATAAAGCTAAGCTTAATATTGATACTTTTTTCATGTTTCCCCCTTTAACATTTGAAAAAATTGTATTTGATATTAAAATTTGATACTATTTTTTGCAATGAGTTTTTAAAGAATTTCAAATGTTTGAAAAAATACTAAACAAAATAATGGGTTTTTTTGCCTGGATTATTATTAATTCAAAAGACAGATAGGAGTCAGAATGCTAAAAAAAATCTTACTTTCAATACTATTAATTGGAACTGTTTTTGCAGTTGACAGCCAAAAAGTAATTTTAATCACTGGTACTGCACATGGTATTGGAAAATCTACTGCTAAATATTTAATTGATGAGGGACATATCGTCTATGGAGGCGATATTCTCATTGAAGAAAATTTATATCTCAATGAGATTGGAGGAGTAGCGCTAGAGATGGACGTTACAAAGCAAGATCATGTTGATAGAGCTATCAATCAGATTATTGCTGAGCAAGGCAGAATTGATGTGTTGGTCAATAATGCTGGAATAGCTGTGGGTAGTGCTATTGAGGATGTTTCGATGGAGGACGCACTTTATCAATTCGAAGTAAATTTATTTGGCATTGGTAGAACTGTAAAAGCTGCTTTGCCTCATATGAGATCACAGGGTAGTGGAACTATAATAAATATTTCATCTGTGTTAGGTAAGGCATACAATCCTCTTTATGGATGGTATGTTTCATCTAAACATGCCCTTGAGGGATGGTCTGATGTTTTAAGGTTAGAAGTTGAACAATTCGGAGTAGATGTGATAATTATAGAGCCCGGAATGATTAAAACTAATATTGGTAATTATTCTGCACAATACTTTGAAAAATATAGCAAGAACTCAGTATATGCGAACTTTTATGGATCTCCAGATGACAAGGAGGAAAATAGTTTTGATAATTTTTCTGATCCAATTGTGATAGCAAAGGTAATTAATAAAGCTATTGATGCTAAAAATCCCAAAACAAGGTATTCGGCGGGCGCATATAGCTGGATACTTTTGACAATGAGAAGTATATTACCCGATAAGTGGTTTGACAAATTAATAGTAAAAGTTACTGGTTAAGCTAAATTTGAAAATTGGGGCGATTAGCTCAGTTGGTTAGAGTATCTGCTCGACACGCAGAGGGTCACTGGTTCGAATCCAGTATCGCCCACATCCCATGAATCAAGAAAAAAGCAAAATCCCAAATTGGCTACTTGAAAAACTTCCATATAATCATTCCTGGATAAATGTTGGCAAAGAAATGCATGTTATGGAGAAAGGAGTGGGAAAACCAATTGTTCTTGTTCACGGTAATCCCATGTGGGGATATTTATATAAAAAAGTCTTAGATGGACTTGATAACAATCATAGATATATTGTTCCTGATTTAATAGGGTTTGGGTTTTCAGATAAGATCAAATTGCATGAACATTCACTTGAAGCTCATAGTAAATGGATGGCAGAGTTCTTTTCAACTATCAAAGAGGAAAAAATTGGTCTTGTTGTTCATGATTGGGGAGGTATGATTGGAATAGCTGGTGCAATGAAAGCAGGAAAAAAAATTGATGGTTTGGTGGTGATGAACACAGCAATAACTGCTCCAAAAGATGGATTTAAACCTACATGGTTCCATAGCCTTTCTCAGGTACCGCTTATCAGTAGTTTTTTGTTTAGAGGTTTAAATTTCCCTTTATCTTTTTTAAATCGTTTTGCAAGTGTTCCTGGATCATTTGATTCACAAACGATGAAAGCATACAAATATCCCTTAAGAAAATTTAAAGACAATTGTGGTCCATTAGCATTAGCAAGAATGGTTCCAAACAGTATGCATCATCCAAGTGTACCAATTGAACAAGAAATTGAGACATATCTTGGTTCGTATAATGGTCCTGCACAAATTATTTGGGGTATGAATGATCCAGTGATGTGGAAGTTAAGAAGAAGAACTGCTAGATTATTACCTCAAGCAAATGTAGTAAAAACACAAGCAGGACATTTTGTCCAAGAAGAGACTCCAGTAGAAGTGATTACAGCTATTAAAGAGATTTTTAAATAAATACTTTACAAAAACTTTAGAATTAAATATTATAATCTCATGAAAAACACTTTAAATATTAATTTAGACAACATTGCAATCGGTTTTTCAGTTGTATGTGCATTGCATTGTCTTTTTTTGCCCATTGCTGTTATTTTTCTACCAGCAATATCTGCTACATTTTTAGGGTCAGAAGATTTTCATAGAACACTACTTTACTTTGTTATCCCTTCAAGTATTATAGCATTATCTCTTGGATGTAAAATGCATGGAAAATTTAATGTTTATTTATATGGATTCTTTGGTATTGCAACTCTTTTAATCGCATCAATTTTTGGACATGATTATTTTGGTGAGAATGGAGAGGTAATATTAACCCTTTTAGGTGCGGGTATCATTACCCTGGGGCATATAAAAAATCAAAAATTATGTGCTGAGTGTTGTAGCTAAATTATTTACAGCAATTATCGCAACAAGAACAGTCACATTTACAATCGTTTTTAACAATTTTAGTGTTCATAATTCAACTTAGAGTATTTTTTAAATAGAATCAATAAATAGAAAAATCATTCATTAATTAGGGTATTTATTCCATTTTCATTTTTAATTAAGTCAAATGAATCAAATAAATCTCCGATAGCTGTATAGGATCTATATGAAAGCTTATTTTCATCAATAGATATAACCTGAAACAGCTGTTTATTTTCTCCTGCTTTATATCTCGTTGGTTCATATTGATCCCAGTTAGGTTTAACGTCATAGTGCTTAGGACCACTTACAGAAACAACATATACTGTACCAGTGGCATCTTTAATATTAGTTCCTGTGATTAAATTTTTCTCATATAAGCTCTCTGATCCTCTTGCATAGGCGTGATCGTGACCTTGCAGTACTAAATCAACACCGTATTTATCAAATAAAGGTTTCCAACTTTTACGTCTTTCTGGGTAATCTCTTTTGGTGGTTGCGGAGTATAAAGGATGGTGAAAAAATGCAATAGTCCATTTATGTGGATTATTTTTTAAAACAGTCTCAAGCCACTCCATTTGCTCTTTTATTTTTACATTACTATTTAGAGCAATAAATCGAACACCTTGGTAATCTAAAAAGTAGTTAGTTTCAAGTAGGTCAATTATACCGTTATTTGGTAATGTAAATTGATGGTTCCATTGAATTGATAATGTTTTTTTTCTTGTTGGAATGTCTTTTTGATATAATGGTCGATATTCATGATTTCCAGGAACTGCTAAAGAGGGAAGAGTTCTATGAATCCATCCACCAGCAGTAAACCATTCATGCCATTCTTCTTCATTATGAGCATCATCAATCAAATCTCCGGCATGCAATATAAAACTAGCTTCAGGTGCTTTTTTATAGCTTTCTCTTATTAATCTTGACCATAAGTCATAAATATAATTTTGAGCATCTCCTACATAAAGAAAAGAGAAGGGTTCGTTAGTTTTATGTGCAGTAGTAAACTGAATCCATTCACTCCAGTGTTTACCATCACCTACACGATATGCATAGGTTGTATTGGGTTCTAATCCAGTAAAAGTAACTGAGTGATAATTGTGGTTTAAGCTATTAAAAGATTTTTTTGAATTTAAATAGTGATTGACCACATTAGAATATTTCAGATTTGAAGTTTTAGCAATAAACCTTTCTGATTTTAATACAAATTTTGGATCTGCCTCAGCAACTGCAATCTCACCAAACCCTTTATTTATCTCTCTATTAGTTCTCCAAGTAACACTGACAGTTGTAGCTGGATCGTCCGAATAATTTAACAATATATGATCAGGAAACTTTTTTGGATTACTCCAATTTTTATCAAATTCAGTTTTTTTTGGATAAGATTGAGCAAAAGTAAAAGTGCTCATCAATACTGCCATTATGATAACTGTCTTACGCACCGTTAATAATAAGAAATATTTTGTTTATTGCGTAATTAAAATATACGATTTAATATTTTAGGATTATTGTCAACTATTATAAATATTAATAATTAGATTCATTTATGAAAAATATGAAAATTTTGATATGGTTTTGTCTGTTTTTCTTTATATCATGCGATAAAAGTATTAAACCAGAAAATTCAAATAATTATGTGGAACCTACTACACCTTTAATACTCATTTCTGTTGACGGTTTTAGATGGGATTATTTTGATAAAGTTGAAACTCCAAACTTTGATAGAATTATTAATAATGGAATTAAATCAGAAGGTTTAAAAACAGTTTATCCTTCTAAAACATTCCCCAATCATTTAAGTATAATAACCGGAAATTATCCTTCAAACCATGGAATAATATCAAATTATTTCTATGACCCATCTTTTGACGAATATTATTATATAGGAGCTGGTAGTGTAGCTGCTCAAGATGGTAAATGGATTCAAGCTGAACCAATTTGGGTTACAGTAGAAAAACAGTTGAAAAGAGCTATGATTATGTTTTGGCCAATGTCAGATGCTGAGATTCAAGGAATCAGACCTTCAGAATACTATGTTTACAGTGATTCCCCAACAAATATTAGTAGAATGGAACAACTTTTAAATTGGCTAGATCTTGATGGCAGAAATAAACCAACTTTTTTAGCTTCATATTTTAGTATCGTTGATACTATTGGACATAGATATGGTCCAAATTCTTCAGAAGTTATTGATTCAATTATAGCTGTCGATGAAGCAATAGGGCATCTTTTGAATGGCCTTGAAGAAAGAGGTATACTTGATGATGTTAATTTGGTAATTGTTTCTGATCATGGAATGGTTGAAACTCCAGCAGATCAAATAATAAATATAGCTGACTATATCGATTTAGATACTGTTGTTACTATTGGAGGAGGTCCATTTATGGAAATTCGTCCAAATGCTAATGATATAGAAAATATTTATCAACAACTTCAAAACATTGAACATACTCAAGTGTTTAAAAAAGAAGATTTTCCAGAAAAATTTAATTACTCAAATAATGACAGAATTGAACCTATCATCTTTCTTGCAGATGAAGGTTGGAGTATTCAAAAACCTGGTAGGAACCCATCACCAGGGTCACATGGTTATGATCCGGACTATAAATCAATGGATGGTATTTTTATTGCCAGAGGGCCAGGGTTTAAAGAAAATTTTGATGGTCCGCAGATACAAAGTGTTCACTTGTATGAAATGATGTGTCATTTAATGGAAATTGTACCAGCTCAAAATGATGGTTCATTGGCTGAAACTGAAGTTTTTTTAAGATAAAATTTATTTAGTTTTAGTTAAGTATTTTCGATACTAAATTTTTGTGCAAGTTTCACCTTTAAAAATTATTTCACTATTAAAAACTATATTTACATATTTTTAGGATTATTGTTTCTAGTCCTTGGTTTCATTGGACTGTTGCTACCTATTGTTCCAACAACTCCATTTATTCTCGTATCCGTTTGGTTTTTTGCAAGATCATCTAAAAAGCTTGAAAATTGGCTGATTAATCATAAAATATTCGGCAAGAATATTAGAGATTGGAAAGAGAAGGGTGCAATTAGCAAAAATGCTAAGTTAAGTGCTATTCCTCTTATAATATTTTCATTTTCAGCAACAATTTATTTAAATGAAATTTTCTATTTAGACTTATTTCTAGCAGTTTTAGGACTCTCAATATCAACTTTTATTATAACAAGACCTAGCGGATAGATTGGTACGATGAAAAATATTCTTTTACTCAATCTAGGTTCTCCAAAAAGCTTAAAAAAGAAAGATGTTAGAGATTATCTTAATCAATTTCTTTCTGACGACAATGTAATTGATTTGCCGAAACTAGTTCAGCAGTTCATTTTACGATGCTTTATTCTACCATTTCGTCCCGCTCAAGCAAAGGAAGCTTATGAGCAGATATGGACAAAAGAAGGTTCTCCTTTAATACTAAATACTCAGAAAATTGCGGATGCTTTAGCTGTCAAAACCGGTTGGAATGTGAAAATTGCAATGAGATATCAATTTCCATCAATTAAACAAGCTATTGAGAGTTTTAAAAAAGAAGGAATTGATAATATTGAGGTTGTTTCATTATACCCTCAACATGCGATGTCAACAACACTCTCAACAGCATTAGAGGTAAAAAGAGTTGTAAAAAAGTATTATCCAGAATTAAAACTAAATTTTGTAGATCCTTTCTATGATCATCCAGATTATATCAAAGCTTTATCAGAGTCCATTAAGCCTCATTTAAAAAAGTTTGATAAACTAATTTTAAGCTATCACGGAATTCCCATGAGACATATAAAGAAATCAGATGTTCTTGGATCTCACTGCGAGGGAAGTAAGACCTGTTGTAGCTCTGACAATGAGGCGGCTCATAAATGTTACAGGTCTAATTGTTATCATACTTCTAAATTAACGGCAAATTACCTCAATCTTAATCCAGATGATTGGATGATGACTTTTCAGTCTAGAGTTTCTATTATAAGTCCTGATTGGTTAAAACCTTATACAGACAAAGAACTTAACAAGCTTCCAGGTGAAAATATCAATAGAGTGGGAGTTGCATGCCCGTCTTTTATTGCAGATTGCCTTGAAACATTGGAAGAGATAAATATGCGAGGAAGAGAAGATTTTCTTGAAGCTGGAGGAACATCATTTACCTATATTCCATGCCTAAATGATGATATCCATTTTATATCAGCATTAGAAAAAATTATTTCTTCTCAATAATTTGTGATTAAAAAATAATTGTTTTAAAATAATTTCATTATGGATGCTATAAAAAACTTATTAAGCAGAAAGTCCTCAAAAATTCTTGAAGCACCATTTCCATCTAAAAAGGAGATGGACATTGTATATCAGTCTGCGTTAAGAGCTCCGGACCATGCATGGCTAAGACCAAGTAAATTTTTAGAATTCAAGGGCGAGTCATTAGAGAAGCTCTCAAAAATCTTTACGAATTTTGCTAATGATCATTTTCAGGAAGAAAAAGCGTTTGTTGAAAAGGCAAAAGTTGCTCCTTTCAGAGCCCCAATGGTTATTGTTTTAATAACGGAAGTTAAAGAACATCCCAAAGTCCCTGCTATTGAGCAAATGTTATCTACTAGTGCAGCGACTCAGAATATCTTATTAGCCTTGCATGCCTTGGGATATGGAGCAATTTGGAAGACTGGAAAACTCGCATTAAATGAAAATATTCCAAAATATTTTAATCTTGATAAAAATCATCACATTTTAGGTTATATCTATGTTGGAACTAAAAGCGGGGAAGATAGAAAAGTTCCAGATGTAAATATTGAAGATTTCGTTAAGAGACATTGATAAATGCCTGAAATATCAGAAGTCAAATTAACAGCAGAGTTTGTAACTCAAACTAATCAAAATAGATTCATAGAAAGTGTTTCATTCTTAAAGACAAACAAGCTAAAACTGATCGAAGAAATTGACCTAACTGGAAAGAAAATTTCAGCTCAAAGTAGAGGAAAAGAACTAAAG
>Ga0163110_10001344_pt1 | contig 12493 bp, 13 predicted proteins | sample CRUFie1St17metaG_FD_108703 | JGI IMG/M metagenome (GOLD analysis project Ga0163110, IMG submission 108703) | Marine microbial communities from the Costa Rica Dome - CRUD Field 142mm St17 metaG | ecosystem: Environmental > Aquatic > Marine > Oceanic > Photic zone | place: Costa Rica: the Eastern...
CTCTTTTGGAACATTATTTGCAATAATTTTATCAATCCACTGAGCTGCTCCTTGCCCTTTCACTTCATATTTTCCAAAATTCGAAACATCAACAATACCAACGTTTGACCTCAAATTATCACATTCAGATTTGACATGATGCCACCAATCTTGTCTTTTAAAACCATAGTTTTCTTTTGCTTCAACTCCTTTTGGAGCAAACCACAAGGGATGTTCCCAACCATAATTTAGACCAAAAACACAACCTAGTTCCTTTTGTATTTGATAAACCGGACGAGTTTTTAACGGCCTTCCAGCATCCCTTTCTTCATAAGGCATATGGATTTTAAAACGATTCCCATACTGATCTCTAACACGTTCTTTTGTGAAGGCTTTATTTGCCCAATCACCGTACCGTGCAAGATCCCAAGGAAACATATCATATTCTGGTTCACCATCAATAATCCATTGGGCAGACATCAGTCCGAGTCCTCCGGATTGAGAAAATCCAGGAATAATGCCACAACAGCAAAAATAATTTTTTAGTTCAGGTACTGGCCCAAACAGCGCCGAACTGTCAGGTGACCAAATCATTGGTCCATTTATGACTCTTTTTATACCAGCATTTGCAGCAACGGGTACGCGATCCATAGCTCGCATTACATTATCCATGATACGCTCCAAGTCGTCTGCAAATAATTCGTGGCCAAAGCCCTGAGGGGTCCCATCTTCTGCCCAGAATCTTACATCCTTTTCATAAGCACCTATCAGTAAGCCATTACCTTCTTGACGCAAATAATACTCTCCATCTCGATCTGCAACTGATGGTAGACGACGCCCTATATTTTCTATTTCCTCGATTGTTTCAGTGACAAAATATTGATGCTCTGTAGGTTGCAAAGGTAATTCAAAGCCGGCTAAAGCTGCGACTTCCCTTGCCCAAAGGCCAGCCGCATTTATAATCCATTCAGTTTTAATATTACCGCTTGGAGTTTCTACAAGCCAACTACCATCTTTCTCTTGGGTTGTTGCGGTTACAGGAGTGAAACGATGTATTTCAGCACCCATTTTTCTAGCGCCCGCTGCGTATGCTTGTGTCACTCCTGATGGATCTACATTACCTCCATCTCCCTCAAACATTATACATCTCACACCATCAAAATTTACCAATGGATGTAATTTTTCGGCTTCATCTCGACTGATCTCATGAAAATCGACATCGAAATAACGTGCTTTTTTTTCCTGCAACCTTAATTGATGCTCACGGTCTTCAGTTTGAGCCAAATATAGTGAACCGGGTTGGAACACGCCACAACCTTGTCCAGTTTCGGCTTCTAAATCTTTATAAAGTTTCATCGTATAGTACTGAAGTTTTGAGATGTTATTGTTGTCATGAAGTCCATGCAACCCGGCCGCAGCATGCCATGTTGATCCAGAAGTAAGTTCATCTCGCTCTAAAAGAACAATATCGGTCCAACCTAGCTTTGCTAAATGATATAATATGGAGCATCCAACTAACCCTCCACCAATTACAACTGCTTGAGCATGTGTCTTCATTTTGGTTCTCCAAATTAGATTTTTTTCTAGATTTGCATTAATCAAAGAAAAGATCTTTCTAAAACTACATTATTTACTTTATTTATATATTATATTGATTTATCAAATATTAATGAGAGATCCAGAAAACATACTTCTAGAAACATTTCTGATTATAGCTGAAACTCAAAATTTATTTTCAGCTGCTAGTATTTTAAAAGTTAGTCAACCAACCCTCACTCAACGTTTGCATAAACTAGAGAATTTCTTAGGTGCACCCCTTTTCGATCGTGACAGTCGACCAATGAAACTAACAAATTTAGGGCAAAATTTGATGGATAATGGACGTAGTTTATTAGATCATAACAAGGAATTCTGGGAAAATATAAAACAAATTACAAAAAAACATCAAACTTTACTAAAGCTGGGTATGCCCGATAGCCTTTCTGAAATAATGGGCGCAGAATGCCTAACTGCCCTATCAGATGTTGCAGATAGAATAGAATTAAAATCAGGTATTTCTCCCTGGCTCGAGAATTCATTCCACACACACAAGTTTGATTTGGCAATAGATGCAGAACCATTTTCCAAAGATTTCAAAAACGATGCTTTTAAACTTTTTAACGATCCATTTATTCTTGTAACTCCAAATACCTGGGAGTCGATAAGCCTAAAAGAATTAGTAAAATCAAAACCTTTAGTTGGCTACGGCAGGACATCAAAATTTGGTAATAATTGTACAAAAATTGTAGCAAATCTTGGGGTTAACTATCAGCCTAAGTTTAGCTTTGATAGTACGCAAAGCCTGTTACGATTTGTACAAGCTGGTCATGGCTGGGCTGCCACATCTGCATTATGTCTATTTCAATCACCTAATGCCTTAAAAGATATTTCAATACGAAAATGCCCAAACTCTGAATTTCGAACGTTTTCATTACTTTACAGAAAAAAAGATTTCGAGTTAGCAAACAAAGCATCGGAAAAGTTTATTTCTGTATTTCACAAGCTCACTAAAGGACCTTGGTCAAAACTAAGCACAAAGGTAACAAAGATGCTTAAGGAAACTAATTAATCCTCTCTACCGTATTGTTTTAATATGGCTCGAGCATCTTCTGCTTCAGCCAAACCTGCTTCCAAACAAAAAACATATGCTGTAGTTAATAGAAAACAACCATGATCAATATTACCCTCGCCAACAAAAAACCTTCCTGCCTTTAGATAAAGTTGGCCCAACAAATCAACGTCACTAGCCTTGTGCGCTTGCATTATTTTACTGTTTAAACATTCAGTTGTCATTTTGTACTGTTTGAGCACCTTGATTGATCTATCTTTTCCGCTATCCATTCATGAAATACAAAGGTTGGACTATCCATAACTGGAGCAAATTTTCCACCATCAAAATGAACTCCCTTTCTACCTTTTTGCATTCCCTCAATAACAAAAATATCTTCGCTTAAAACGCCTTTCCACAATTCAGCATTCTCTCTTATTAATTCTTGAAATTCTGGCCTATCCCCAGGATTAAATGAGTAAAATATCTCATTTCTCTCAATCGTTCTATTTGGCCCTTGCGGCAATAAGATGATTGCATAAGCATGATCCCTTTGAGCAGCAAATAGAACATTTGGAAAAAACGCAACGTATTCAGCTCCGGTATTCCAAAAGTTTGAGAGGCCCTCAAAATCGGGGAATTTTAAACCATTATCAGCCTCAATTTGTCGATAAACTTTTGTACCCTGCCCCGAAAAGTGTCCTGGTTCTTCAATATGATAATGGTCTTCTAGTCGCGAATAACTGTTTAAACCTGGGTGGATCCAAGGCAAATGATAACTCTCACAATAGTTCTCAACCGCTAACTTCCAGTTGCAAGCGACATCAAAAGGAAAAGCACTCTCTGCTCCACCATGATATAAAGGCTTGTCGTGTTCTTGCCATCGATTAATTAGTTTGGAAGCATATTTCCTGAAAGGAGGGGCATTACCAGATATATTTACGAAAATTACTTCTCGATAAATATATGATTTGATTTCGATCAGTCCTAATTTTTCCTTATCTAAGCTTTTGTCAAGATTTCTGCCTGGCCCACCTGCATGAGGAGTTGATCGCAATTTACCATTCAAACCGTAGCACCAACTATGATATGGACACCTTATAGTGCCTCTGACATTTCCAGCTTTCTCGATTAATATCATTCCACGATGACGACAAGTATTCTGATAAACACTAACTTTTTTTTCTGTTTCTCGAACCACGAGCAAAGGCATTCCAGCAAATTCGACAGGGAAAACATCACCAACATTTGGAACATCTGATCCAATTCCTATGCCAGCCCAATTATCAAACAAAACTACCCTTTTTTCTTCTTCGAATACAGCATCATTAATATAATGTTCGTTAGGTAAGCCTCTTGCCTGACTAATAGGTTTAAGCGTGGCACTTACATCAGAAATAATTTCATTCATCGTACTTCCACCTTTTCATAATTCTATGACATCAATAATTAACAAAAATATATCACATTAATACTATGTGTACGACTAGATTTGTCGTTTTTGTAATAATTTTATATACAAATAACTACTTCTTGGCTGTTAGCCTTTCCGCTAATAAATCCAAACCATTTATCAATGATTTGTATGTTCCCTTATCTTGCATGTGTGTTTTTAATGTGGAATTTAATCCACCCTCGGTAGATAAACTATGCAAGGCTGTAGCGAACCGCTCGCACTCACTATCAGGCATAAAATCTAGATAGCCTTTAAATAAATGTGTTAGGTAAATTTCTGATTTCAAATAATCTCCACTTTTCGAGCCTAACCATTTTGATGCACAATCAAAAAGAGTAAAAATTGGTGATAAGGTAGCCGTAATAACAAAATGCGGCGCGATATCATCAACGCTTTTCAGGTTAATTATTGGATTTTGCGCACCAAATAAATCATTCAAGGCCTCACAACTAGGATAAACTGGCAGCGGACAACCTCCTTTGGCGATAAATGGCAAAGGGATGGTAATACTGATACTTGTTGCTGGAAAACAATATTTTACCAAATCTCCGTAATTAATATGAGCCATTACAGAAATAATTTTATGATTATCTCTAAAAGTTAATTCGGGCAATATATTGCGTGCTACAGGAGCCATCAAACTGATAAAAACAACATCAGAATTGGAGCAAACTTCACTATTTTCACAAGCTATAATTTCAGAAAATTCCGCTGAGAGCTTTTGTGAGCGTAATGAATTTCTTTTAGATATAAAAATAGTATGCCCCTGCCCAACAATACCCCTAATAAGAGACTCGGCAATTTCACCTGTACCTATAAAACCAACTTTCATAAAATTACTCCAGAAACTAATAATAAATGCTTTGTGTTATCAAACTTTTATAATCATCAAGTCAATATCTATTGACGATAATAGATAGTGAAGGCATGACAAGGTTTATGATATATAAAATATTTAGACAAAATGAATGGTTAAACCTCAAGAATGAAGGGGCAACCTTAGGAGCTCCAATTGATATTCAAGACGGGTACATACATTTTTCAACAGGGTCACAGGTTGCTGAGACAGCCGAAAAATATTTTAAAGGAATAGACAATCTGTTTGTTGCAGCCATCGATGAAAGTTTGATTACTGATAAATTGGCATGGGAGCCAGCCAGAAATAATAAGCTTTTCCCGCATCTTTATCGTGAACTTAAACTTTCGGAAATAATCTGGTGTGAAAAACTTCCACTTAAAAATGGCAAGCATATATTGCCGGCGCAAATAAAATGAGAGCACTCGAGAAACTAGCCTTACCTGTTTTAAAATCCTTAAACTCTGAACTAGCGCATGATCTATCTATATTAATCTTAAAAAGTAATTTAGCCTCAAAACCCAATAATTTTACGTCAAAAAGGTTACGAACGAATCTTTGTGGATTACAATTACCCAACCCATTAGGGTTAGCAGCTGGGTTTGATAAAAATGCAAAAGTTGTACGACAACTAGTGAATATTGGATTTGGCTTTATTGAAGTTGGAGCCGCAACACCTTTACCTCAAAAAGGCAATCCAAAACCAAGAATTTTTAGGTTGGATGAAGATGCTGCAATAGTTAACCGCCTGGGGTTTAATAACCAAGGTATAAAGAAGATTAAGCAGCGTTTAGACAAATACTCTAGTCACGGTGTAATCGGCATTAACATTGGAGCTAATAAAAATAGCCTTGACCAAACCAATGATTATTGTCAGGTGCTCGCTGAAATTCATTCCTCTGTTGATTATGCAACAATAAATATATCTTCTCCCAATACAAAGAGTCTAAGAAGTTTACAAAACCAAGACTCTTTAAGAAAACTATTGTTAAAGATTCATAAAACTAAAATTAACTTTACAGATACCTTGCCAATTTTTCTGAAAATAGCTCCCGAACTCACGATACATGAGATTCAAGAAATTTCTGCTTTGGCTGTTGAATATAAAATAGATGGAATTATCGCTACTAATACTACTTTAAAGCGAACCAATTTAAACAGCAAAAATAAGATCCAAGAAGGTGGATTATCTGGAAAACCATTATTTACCGAATCAAATAAAATCTTAGCTCAGTTCTCAAAAGAACTAGATGGAAAGATTCCACTAATCGGGGTTGGAGGAATCTCATCCGCGAAGGATGCCTATTCAAAGATAAAAGCTGGTGCAAGTGTTGTTCAACTTTATTCAGCCTTGATCTTTAACGGTTTTTCATTGGTAGAAAAAATTATTAAAGATTTAGATGAACTTTTAAAAAATGATAATTACACTAATGTTCAACAAGCTGTTGGAGTTGAGAGAGAAAAGTGGCTGTAATGATTTCAATTTGGCATAATCCAAGATGTTCAAAATCTCGTGAGGCTTTAGCCTACTTAAAGCAAAACAACATAAACCCAATAATAAGATTTTATATGGAGAACCCGCCTAAAATATACGAATTGAAGAAAGTAATTTCATTATTAAATATTAAAACTTTTGGATTAATAAGGACTAAAGAAAAAGAATTTAAAGCCTTATCACAACATATAGTTAATAATGAAGAATTGTTGATAGAAGCTCTTGCAAACTGTCCAAAATTGATAGAACGACCAATAATTTTTAAAGGTCAAAAAGCTGTTATAGGCCGAGCAATCTCAAAAATTGACGATTTACTGACAGATTAGATTGAACGCTCAATATTTTGATATCTTGGAAATAATGTAATTGCTCTGACCAAAAACATGAACATTAAGGCAGCCCAAAGACCATGATTTCCTAGAGGCTCGTAAACTACCAGAACCGTAATCAAGTAGATAGCCAGAGAGATAATCATGCAGTTTCTCATATCTTTTGTTCGCGTAGCACCAATAAAAATTCCATCTAGAACAAACGCGGGAGTAGCTAAAACCGGTGCTATTATTACCCAGTAAGCATATTTTTTTGAAATCTCCCTTAATTCTTCTGAAGTTGTCATAAGGGCTATTATAAACTCATAACCAAGGTAAAAGCATAACGATAACAGAGCTGCGGCGAAAAATGCCCATAAAGTTGCCAAAAGTGATACTCTCCTAAAACCTTTAAGAGACTTTGCGCCAAAAGCTTGCCCAATAAACACTTCGGCACTAAAAGCAAAGCCATCTAAAGCATAAGATGATATGCTTAAAAACTGCAGTAATATTTGATTAATAGCAAGGATATTGTCATTGATATCAGAACTCAAAAACATAAATAGGATAAATGCCGCTTGTAAGAATAACGACCGTATTAGTATATCAAAATTAACAGATGCCATGGTAAGAAACTTTGCTTTATCCAAAACAAGTTCCACGGAGCGCCATGTAGCTCCTACAAATGCTGATCTGCAGATATAAAGGCCTAATACAAATGAAGAAAGCTCTGCGATTACTGTAGCTAATGCAACACCTTCAACACCCCAATTGAAACCAATAACAAATAATAAATCCAATAAAATATTTAATCCATTCATCCAAATTTGGAGAAATAAAACCATTCGTGTGCGTTCTTGGGCAATCAACCAACCCAAAATACCAAAAATAGCGATTGCTGCAGGTGCAGAGTAGATTCTAATCCTCATATACCCGAAAGCTAAATCTTCAACTTGCTTGGACGCAGGAGAAACTTTGAATGCGCCCAAGAAAATTAAATCTTTCATGAGGAACAATATTAATCCAGATGTTAGTCCAATTAATAATGCTCGGCTTAGTAAAGCAATCACTTCCTTACCATCTTTTTTTCCAACTGCCTGGGCTGTAAGTCCGGTTGTTCCCATTCTTAAAAAGCCAAAGATCCAGTAGATGGCAGAGATCATAACTGCACCAATTCCAACCGCTCCAATTGGAGCAACCTCCCCAAGTTGTCCAATCACTGCAGTATCAACAAAACCCAATAATGGAATAGTGATATTGGATAAAATTATTGGTAGTGAAATCGCTAGTACACGTTTATGCGTCACATCAGAATTATTCATTGTTATTTGGCATTAAGAAATGACCAGACGCCTGAGCGTAAAGCTTTTTCCTGTCTTCTTGCCACGCCTCTACATAAACCGAAGCATATCTTCGACCCGCACGCTTGATTTCTGCTTCTGCGTATGCATCTGTTGGCTGTCCTGGTCTGAGGTAATCAATAGTAAAATCAATAGTTTTGGGAATTTGACCATGAAAAATACTACCTGTAGAGCTAGTACGATTCAATTGATCAGAGTTGAATCGCCAGTTTGTAGATATCACCCCCCAATAAAGTTCAAGCACCGCCGAAATTTCAAGAAATGATGCTGTCACGCCCCCATGAAGGGCTGGAAGCATTGGATTTCCAATTAAGCTTGAACTATAAGGAAGAATAGTTACCAGTTTATTATTCTTATGGGTTGCGTCTATTCCTAGAAAGTGTGCATAGGGCATTTCAAAGACAAAGTTTTTCAATAATTTTAAACGTGGCTCTACTTTCGGCTCAATTTGAATTTTTTTAGTTGTCATTTAGCCGTACTCTTAAATTGAACAGTGAATGCGCCAGCTGCGGTTGCAACAGGGCGAGCCTCATCTTCGTCATAAGCCGTCGCTCTTACAAATGCTACTGATCTCGTCACGTGATAACATTCTGCATTTGCAGTTATTCTATGTTTGGGTGTTGCTGAACGCATATAATCCATTCTAAAATCTAGAGTTGAAGTTATTAAAGGTGCGGCTGAGTGAGACATAACCGCTGCTCCACTACATGTATCTAAGAGCGCTGTAACTGCTCCTCCATGAATAATAGCTGTATCTGAATTTCCAATTAAACGAGTATCATAGGGCATGGACATAATAGCAAAACCATTCTCAATTAAATCCACTGACATCGATAATTCTGCAGAAAAAGGAATAGCCTGCACAAATTGCCTCGCAATATTTGATTGTTTGTTGAAATTCATATCTTATTTATTCTCCATTCAAGAGCTTTTCTATAATAACCTTACCTTAATTTAATCAAGTTAAAAAAAATATTTCTAACTGATCTATCTTAATAACCAGATCTGTTTCAAAAAATTCATTATTGGTTTGTAATTTCTTATATAAAGTAACTTTCGAATTTACTCTAAAGCCCCAAAACTTGAAATGTTAATGGAATGTGCTAATTATCTAAATGCAACACTTGTAGATAGGCAACATGATTAAAGATCATCTCAGTTTTAAGCAAATGTGTGAAAAATTCGAGTGTACAGCTCGAACCCTTAGGCATTACGAAGAAATAGAACTCTTATTCCCTACGAAAGAAGGCCGCAGTCGTTGGTACGGTAGGACAGAAATAGCAAGAATGAAGCTTATAATGAAAGGCAGGAGGTTTGGGTTCCCATTAGAGGGTATTCGTAAATGGTTGTTACTGTATGATGGAGAGAAAAATAACCAAGAACAAGTCCTTGCCTGGATTCAAATGGCTACTGACCAAATAGAAGAATTAAAGTCGAAACGAATGAATCTTGACCAGAGCATAAGCGAATTAAAATCTTTGAGAGATAGCGCCGCAAAATCAATCGAAGCTGGAAATCCTTCACTTTAAAAAATCAAATATGTTTGTTACCTAACTTAACGTTAACGTTAACGTTAGGTAACCTATTGTTAAAGGTAAATAATACACTACGTTTCGATCTAGGGAGTATATGAATGTCAGAAAGATACATGACAATCAGAGAGATGTGTAACGAGTTTAATGTTACAGCAAGAACGCTGAGATTTTATGAGTCGAAAGAGTTAATTTTTCCTTTAAGAATTGGTCAGACGAGGCAATATAATCATAAAGATAGAGGCCGTCTTAAATTAATTCTTCAAGGGAAAAGGTTCGGGTTTGCCCTTGAAGAAATACGACAACTCTTGGACTTATATAACCTTGGTGATCAACAATATACCCAATTCTTAAAAACATATGAGAAGGCAAAAGAACGACTAAATGTTATGATTTCTCAAAGAGACGAACTCACCGAGGCAATTGAAGATTTAAAGAGACATCTTGAGCTAGGCAAGAAGGAGCTAGATAAAATGAAAAAAAATCGAATGAAGAACAATGTAGAGGTCATAATATGACTACGTACACGGCTCCTACCAAGGATATGGCATTTATTTTACATGAGCTTCTCGAAATTGAGAAGAAAGAAATCCCTGGATATGCTGATATGTCTCCAGATTTTACTAAAGCGATATTGGAGGAAGCAGGCAAACTGAATAGCGAAATTTTGCATCCTTTAAATATAATTGGAGACACTATTGGTTGTAAACTTGAAAATGGCATAGTTTACACACCACCAGGCTTTAAAGAAGCATTTGACGAAATTAAAGCGGGAGGATGGCCAGGAATAGACTGCGACCCTAAATATGGGGGCCAAGGAATTCCAGCAGCAGTCGCAATGCAGACATCAGAAATGTTTGCGTCCTCTAATCAAGCCTTAGCGATGTATCATGGTCTAACTCATGGCGCACAATCTGCCATTAAAGCGCACGGCTCTGACGATCAAAAAAATACATATTTACCAAATATGGTTTCCTGCGAGTGGACAGGTACAATGAATTTAACAGAACCTCAATGTGGAACAGATCTCGGTCTGATGCGTACTAAAGCAGAACCACAAGCTGATGGTACCTACAAAATCTCGGGACAAAAAATATTTATCTCAGCAGGTGAACATGACTTGTCAGAAAATATAATTCATCTTGTTCTTGCTAAGATTCCTAATGGTCCTGCTGGTATAAAAGGAGTCTCTTTGTTTATTGTTCCAAAGTTCTTGATTAATGAAGATGGCTCACTTGGAGCGCGTAACAGTTTAAGCGTTGGTAGCATTGAAAAAAAAATGGGAATCCACGGAAATTCTACTTGTGTGATGAATTATGATGAAGCTACCGGGTTTCTTTTAGGTGATGAGCATAAGGGAATGCGGGCAATGTTCACGATGATGAATGAGGCAAGACTTGGCGTTGGTCTTCAAGGTTTAGCACAAGCTGAGGTAGCGTATCAAAATGCAGTTAATTATGCTAAAGAGAGACTACAGGGTAGAGATATTTCCGGAGCAAAAGAACCAAGCAAAGGAGCTGATCCTTTGATTGTACATGCCGATATAAAAAGAAACCTTTTAAGCCAAAAAAGTTTTATTGAAGGCGCACGCGCGTTTACCACTTGGTGCGCAATGCTTTTCGATCAGTATGAACGACAAAACGACAATAAAGCTGACGGACTTCTCAGTCTAATGACTCCCGTGGTTAAAGGATTTTTATCGGACATTGGTTATGAAATGACTATTCAAGCACAACAGATATATGGAGGACATGGTTATATCGAAGAACATGGCATGAGCCAATTTACCAGAGATGCTAGAATTGCAATGATTTATGAAGGGACTAACGCAATACAAGCTATGGATTTAGTCGGGCGAAAACTCGGGAAAGACAACGGACAGCACGCCATGGCACTATTTGAAATGATCATTTCATTTGTAAAAAATAATAAAGAAAATACCAACTTAAACGAACAGTTTTTAAAACCCTTAAAGAATGGCTCCAAAAACCTTCAAGCGGCATCTATGTATTTTATGCAAAATGGTATGAAAAATCCATATGATGCATTAGCTGGTTCTTATGACTTTATGCATATGATGGGCCACGTCTGCCTGGGTTTCATGTGGGCACAAATGGCTAAAATTTCGATGGCAAAACTGGAAGGTGATTGCTCAAATCCAGAGTTTTATAGAAGCAAAATCAAAACTGGAAAGTTTTATATGGAAAGGTGGATGCCTATGACTGAAATGCATCTAAGTAGAATTGAATCTGGCTCTAAAACTATCATGTCTATGTCTGCTTCAGATTTTTAAGTATTTAAACTTCCGTAAACTAAAAATATACGATAACCACGAAAAGAAATAAAATTTAATTTTTCTTAAAATTGGAGGGAGTAAATGAACTTTTCAAATTTAAAATCAGACTGGATGACTGATGAACATAAAATGATTTCTGAGATGACCGCCAATTTTATAAACTCTGAATGGGCTCCGAGATTTGATAAATGGAGGAAACAAGGAGAAATGGATCGAAGCACCTGGACTGAAGCAGGACAACTTGGTCTCCTATGCCCCTCTGTTCCAGAAATATATGGTGGTGCTGGAGGTGACTTTGGACACGAAGCAGCAATTTTGATAGAAGGAAGTAGAGCAAATTTAGCGAGTTGGGGTCACGGTATACACTCTGGAATAGTTGCTCATTACATTTTACATTGTGGGACTGAGGAACAGAAACAGCGCTGGTTACCAAAAATGGTTACTGGTGAACTTGTAGGTGCATTGGCAATGACAGAACCATCAGGTGGTTCAGATGTCCAGTCGATTAAAACCCGTGCAACTAAAGATGGTAATTCTTACAGACTTACTGGTCAAAAAACTTTTATAACAAATGGACAACATGCTAACCTAATTATAGTAGCTGCAAAAACAAACCCTTCAGA
>Ga0163110_10001351_pt1 | contig 12467 bp, 8 predicted proteins | sample CRUFie1St17metaG_FD_108703 | JGI IMG/M metagenome (GOLD analysis project Ga0163110, IMG submission 108703) | Marine microbial communities from the Costa Rica Dome - CRUD Field 142mm St17 metaG | ecosystem: Environmental > Aquatic > Marine > Oceanic > Photic zone | place: Costa Rica: the Eastern...
TCTTCTTATTTCTATTAAGCTATTTATATCTAATTCAACTGTACCTGAATTATTAAAACTTTCTTTAGATTCACTTTTAATTTCATTAGATGATTTTTTTGGTACATAGTTATCATTTATTTGTCTTATTTCTATTGTCTCTCCATTTTTTAAACAGAATTCCCCATCGTTTGAAATAAAATGTACATTTCCAAGCCCTCTTACATCAATAGTGGAATTATTAAGATCAAAAGTTAATGAAGTATGTTCTTCTATTCCTATTGCGATCACATCAAGACCATTGATTAGCTTATCAAATCTTTTCTTTCCAATGAAACAATGTGATGTGTCATGATCACCACCTTCTTGATTATTAAAATGAGGAACGATTACTGTATCTTTACCTAAAAAATCTAATACATTTAAACCATCTTTTAAATTTTCATTCTGACCGACTTTATATATTTCGTAAACCGGTATTACATATTTTCCTAATGTTAAGGCAGCTGCACTAGCAAAAGCCATAACAACTCCATTATTTAATTTTTCTTTTAGTACTTTATCTAAATTATTATTTAGCCAAATTTTTGATGCATATGTTGGACTGCCGGGCCCTGAAAAAATAAAATCAGCTTTTGATAATAAAGTTTTATGATTATCTTGGTATGATTCTTCACTTGTGAGGTTGAGATTTTTAAGGTTCAAATTTATTTTATTTGAAAAATAGTCCTGTATTTTTTTTGAAAGCACTTGATTATTTTCTTGAAAGCCAAATGGAGTATCAAGAAGAAAATTATCTTGAAGGGTATAATCCAATTTATCTAGAATAAATCTATAATTTTTAGCCATATGTGGTGATGTTTCACCTGAACCAAAAAGTGTTAATATTCTATTTTTCATATTTTTTTCACCCAAAGAACCCACTTTTTAATTCATCCTTGATTATGTTAGATACAACTTTTGGTTTTTGTGCATGAATATCATGATCACCAATCAATTTTTTAACTTTAAGTTTAATTTTAGCATGTTCAAAATCTTTTAAATTTATATCAAAATTAACTAATATAAAAAGTATAGGCACAGGTATTGATTTTAAATTACTCACGGAGTTATTTTCCCATAAGCTTTCTAAGAGTTTTAAATGATTTTTTAATTCAAGCCTCTTAATAATTTTATCTTCATCATCAACATCAAAAATGCTAAATTGACCCATAATTGCTTTTTCTGACCAATCACTATGATTTTCTCTAAGAATATTTAATATCTTATCTTTTTTGAGTCCATTTAAATCTGGAGGCTTTAATGTTTCTAAGCATTCGTCTTTGCTTTTGAATTTCTCTTTTAAGTTAATAACACCTCCATCAATAGCAATGCATCCAATAATATTCTTATTAATTAATGATGACATAACAGAAACTTCAGCTCCCATTGATTGACCAATAATAATAATATTTTTTAAATTTAATTTTTTAATAAATAAATTTACATCATTTCTTAATGTTTCTAGGTCGTAACCATTTTCTGGTTTGCTTGATAACCCATGACCCCTCAGATCTAGTGCATAATAGTTAAAATTGTCACCTAGTTCATCAACCAAGGGGCGCCAAAGGAAAGCAGAAGAAGATAATCCATGTACCATTAAAAAGTTTAAATTATTTTCATCATTAGTTCTATCCAAGAAATGATAAGTTATGTTTTTATCTAATTTTATAAATTTTGATTCCAAGTTACTTTGAAGGCTCTGGAAGATGAATTACTCTCATTAGATTTGTGTTGCCTGGAATACCTATAGGCATGCCAGCTATTACAACAACATAATCATTTTCTTTGGCGATACCTGTATCTAAACTAACTTTTGAACCAAGTCTAAACATATCTTGTACGTTTTTATATTTTGATGCATATATAGGTATTACACCCCATCTTAATAATAATGTTTCTATATTCTTTCCGTGTATGAGTCCAATTATATGAGCTTTTGGTCTAAATGAAGAAACTCGGCCAGCTGTGCTCCCAGATTCTGTAAATGCTAAAATAGTTTTTGCATTAACTAGGTTTGATGTCTTGCAAGCATTATATGCAATCGCATCATCAACTGAAGAGAAATCCATCGTGTTAGATTTTCTTTCTAAATAATCATCATAATTATAATTTTGTTCAGCCTCTAAAGAAATTTTGGACATATTTATTACAGACTCAACGGGGTATTTTCCTATAGAAGTTTCTGCTGAAAGCATAATTGCATCTGTACCGTCCATCACTGCATTATGTATGTCCGTTGCTTCTGCTCTTGTTGGAGAAGGTGATTCAATCATAGATTCAAGCATTTGAGTAGCAGTTATCACTGGCTTACCTTGTATATTTGATTCTTTAATTATCTTTTTTTGGATCCCTGGAACTTTCTCTATTGGAAGCTGAACTCCTAAATCTCCTCTAGCTACCATTACACCATCTGACTCTTTAACAATATCTTCTAAATGCGGAACAGAACTTGGAAGCTCAATTTTAGATATGAATTGAGGATAAAAATTTGATTTTTTGTAAAACTCTTTAACTCTTTTTATATCTTTGCTATTTCTAATAAATGATAATCCAATGAAGGTTGCATTAACATTTTTTGCAAATTTTAAACCCTTCTTTGTTTCATCAGTAAAATAATCAAGTTTATTCACTGAGCCAGGAATAGTTACGGATTTGTTTGATTTTAAGTTTGCATTGTTTAATGCTGTACAGTAAATATTTTTACCTCTTCTTTTATTTATACTCAATTTAATTAGCCCATCATCAAGAAAAATTTCTTTACTTTTACCAACTTCCTTAGATATTCCTTCTGGCCAAACCTTTATTTTTAATATTTTTTCATCTAATTTAGTTTCATTCCCCAAAATGATCTGTTGACCCTTTTTTATTTCAATAGACCCAGAATTAATCCTTCCGACTCTGTATTTTGGCCCAGGTATATCAATTAGTATTCCTAAAGGAACACCTAGTTCTTTTGCAGCAAGTTTAGAGTTATTAACATACGCCTCATGCTCACTAATTGTTCCATGAGACAAATTAAGTCTTGCAACAGACATTCCTGCAGAAATCATTTTTTTTAATATTTTTACTTCGCTGGATGCTGGCCCAATAGTACAAACAATTTTAGTTTTTGGCCTTTTTTTTATAAAGTTTTGTAATGAATATTCCAAATTATGTTTCTCAAAATATAGAAATTTATTGTTCTTATTAATAACCTAATTCACAGGATAACTAATTAAGTATCCTATAACAACATTAATTTAATTTATTTTTGGTGCTTTATGTTTTTTTATGGATATATAAGTAAAGCTTCTTTAGATCAAGATCAAAATATTGTAAATAAATATTTGAACTACTCCATTGAAAATAATCTTGATATTAAAAAAATTTTTACTGAAAGTGATATTTTTTCAGATGATTTATTTGAAAAAATTGAATTTAAAGATTTGGTAAAACTTCCTCAATTAAAAAATGCATCATTATTAGTTAATAGTTCTTTGGATCTTGCAAAAAACTTAATCGATTTATCAAATATTTATATTTTATTATCAATCTCAAAAGTTAAAATTGATGTAATTGAAAATAATTCTGGATCGATACTTTTAGATGGATTGAATAGATTGGGATATTCAAAGCCAAAATTAGATAAATATTCAAAAATTTCAGAAACAATAAATTTAAAATCATTAAGAGGTTCAGTTTTAAATAGAATACCAATAGGTTATGAAAAATCGATTGATGGAAAATTTAAAGTCAAAGAATATGAAAAACTAGCTGTAAGAAAAATTCACAAACTTTATTCAGGAAACTATGGAGCAAATAAAAGGTTAGGATTAAGAAAAATTGTACAGATAATTGATAAAGAATTTGATGACTTAAAATATAAATGGAATACAGAAACAATAAAAAATATTTTAAAAAATAGGTTTTATACTGGTGTATATCTTCGGGACTCAAAAATTATTTCTGATAATCATGAACAAATTATTACATCTAATGAATATAATTATGTCCAAGAAATTTTTAAAGAAAATTTAAAAAAATATAAATTAAATTCAAAGGCTGTAAAAAACAATAAAAGGATATCTAAGCTAGTTTGTTCATACTGTAATTCTAATTTAAATATTTCATATCATTCAAGAAAATGGTTATTGAGGAATGGAGTTGAAAAAAAGAAGGTATATAACTATGTAAAATGTAAAAATGACTGCAAATTTATTAGAAAATCAATTGATTTAAAAAATTATCTAAATAAAGATTTTGATACAAAAAATTTATTATTTATTGAATATAAAAATAAACTAAGAAATTTAAGGAAGAATTTAAAATATTTAATACGTGGAAAATTATCTTTAGATTTTTTTAAAAATGAAATAGATAGCCTGATGTATCTCGAAAATTGGCTTAAATTAAATAATGAAAACAAATATGATTCTGCGAAAATAAAGAAAGAATCTATAACCCTAAAACTTTGACTGTAGTTGAAATTTTCTGTATATTCTAGCCGATCAAGGTAAACGGACAGTTGCTTTTTTTAAAAAAAAGAGGAAAGTCTGAGCACTATCGGATAAGAATGCCGGTTAACTGCCGGGCGAGGTAACTCGATGGAAAGTGCAACAGAAAATATACCGCCAAATGGTAAGGGTGAAATGGTAAGGTAAGAGCTTACCGCATTTAAGGTAACTTGAATGGCATTGCAAACCCCATTCAGTGCAAGGTCAAATAGAGAAACTTAAGCGTATCCGACTAGTTTCTGGGTAGACTGCGTGACTTAATTGGTAACAATTAAGCAAGATAAATAACTGTCGCCTATTAAGGTACAGAACTCAGCTTATAGTTTGCCTTGATCAGTCTTTTTGACCTCTTTGATTCCATTCTGAGTTTACAAACATATTTAGACCTGGATCTAAAATTATGTCTTTATATTTTTCTGGAGGATTGTCCTTGATGAAATCTTCATTAAGTTCTACGCCCCATCCAGGACCTTCTGGCAAAGTGAAATACCCATCAACAACTTCAGGATAATTTGATCCAGCCTTTTTAACATATGGATCAGCGAAATCATTAAAATGCTCAACTATCTTTCCATTTCTTAGAGTAAAAACTAAACTTACAGAAGCCTTTGTTGAAATAATCCCTCCTACGTTATGAGGTGCCACCATAATTGAATAATTTTCAGCCATAGAAGATATTTTTTTAGCCTCTAAAATACCACCTGTTTGAGTTATATCTGGTTGAATAACATCAACAGATTCAGTAGCCCATAACTCTCTAAATTCTGGAGCTCCATACAATCTTTCACCTGTTGCTATTGGCAATCTTGTGTGTTGCCTCACAGACTTTAATGCAGGAAGATCACCAGGTCTTGTTGGTTCCTCAAGCCAAGCTGGTTCATATTTTTCAACATAATTTGCAATTTCTCTAGCTTGGTGCGGAGAAAATCTTCCATGTAGTTCAAGCATAATTTGAGCTTTAGAACCAGCAACAGACGCAACAGCATCGATTAAATCCATAGATTTATGAAATTCTTTTCTTGTAAGTTCTAAATCACCATTTCCAAAAGGATCAAATTTCATTCCAATATAGCCTTTATCTACAACTCTTTGAGCAGCTTCTGCAAATTGATTTGGATCTCTTTCAACCGTATACCAACCATTAGCGTACGCAGGAATTTTATCTTTAACTTTTCCTCCTAATAATTTATAGACTGGTAAATTTGTGTATTTGCCCATAATGTCCCAGAAAGCTAACTCAACTAAAGCGAGGCCAGTGTAAACAACTTCGCCCGGCTTACCAAAATCAAGCAATGTAAATCTTCTGTAAAGATCCTCTATGTCAAAAGGATCCTGCCCTATAAAGTGCCTTTCAACATCTTTAAGAAATTCTGTAACAGTATGCGTTTTTCCTAATATTCTTGCTTCTCCAATACCAGAAATTCCTTCATCAGTTTCTATAATTAAATATGTTAAATTTCTCCATGGCGTACCTAACACCAATGTCCTAAATCCTGTAGTTTTCATTAGTCCTCCTTAATCATAATAATTTACAACAAATCTGAATAATTAGACATCTTTAATTCAGGTTGAGTTTTAACATCTATTAAAACACTAAATCCTTCATTATTAAATTTCCTAGCATCTAAAATAGCTTTTTTTATTTCATTTGGATTTTCAACTGAAATGCCCTTTGCGCCCATACCTTCGGCTATTTTTGCATAATCCCCGGTCATTTTTATTGTTTGAAATTTTTCAATTGACTGTGGATAGTTTTGAGGATAGCCACCCATTGTTCCATTATTCATCACTACAGTTGTAATTGGGTTTCCACTTCTTTGTGAAGTCTCTATATCAAGTCCAGACATGCCAAATGCTCCATCGCCCATAAAATTAATACAAAATTTATTTGGTTGAGCTATTTTTGCACCTATCATCAAAGGTATTCCATATCCTAAATGGGTACTTTTACCCCAACCAATATAAGATCCAGGATTAGTTGCTGTTATAAAAGGCATCATTTGATCTCTCGGGTGTCCAGCATCATGAGTAACAATTGTATTTTCATGATCAATATTTTTATTGATTTCATTAACAAGCCTATAAGGGTTTATCGGATTCATTTCTGAATTTAATAATGTCGACCATTCACTGAACCATTCTTCTTTAAGTTTTTTTATTTTATCAATTGTTGATTCTTTTTTTTCAATTGAAGCAATATTTTCCTTGTAGTTTGACTTTATACAGTCAATCATTTTTTGTAGTACTAATTTTGAATCTCCTAATAATGGAATTTCAACATCATAATCTTTATTAATGTCATCTGAATTATTTGTTGAATGTATAATTCTTTTTCCTTCAGGAATTGTTATGCCATAATTTGTTATTGTTAAACTTGATCCAATTGCAAAAACTGTGTCTGAATCCCCTAAATATTTCCACACACCTTTTGGCGCAGTTCTATTTGCAGAGCCCAAAGATAAGGGGTTTCTTTCGTCATATGAACTTTTTCCCGGCATTGTAGTAATAACAGGTAAAGATAATAATTCTGAAAGCTCTTTCAATTCCTTAGTTGCAGATGAATATAAAACACCTTGGCCAGACCAAATGATCGGGTTTTTTGAACTTATAAGTAATTTTACAGATGATTCTATTAGATCATCTGTTGGTGAAACCTTTATCTGTTTCGGAGAATTATAATCATCTAAATTTGAAATTTCTTGAGTCATGTGATCTCTGTGCATTTCTAAAAGTACCGGCGAAGGCCTTTCATTTTTTAGTGAATGAAATGCTCTCTTCATCAAAGAAACGATTCTATTTGAATCATTTATTGACTGGGACCATTTAGTTATATCTTTAAAATTCTTTGAGGAAATAAAAGATGGGCTTACATCTGAATTTATTAATGGTATTCCGTCAGGAAGAAACATTATAGGTACAGAATCTGAAAAAGCTTGTGCAATGCCTCCGTAAGAATTTTCTGCCCCTGGGCCTCCTTGGCATGCAAAAACTCCAAACTTTTCCCCCATCATAGTTCGGCTATACCCATCAGCCGCCATGATGCCCCCTCTTTCTTGCCTAAACATTATTGGCCTAATACCTTCTTTTGCTACCGCTTCTATTAAAGGGTTATTAGGGAAACAAGCAATCCAATCTACTCCCTCTTTTTTTAATATCTTTGATATAACATTGTAACCATTCATAATTTATCCTTAACTCTCTTTGAGTAAAGTTTAATCTTTTTTAATTATTTATTTAAATTTAGAAAAGTTTTTACAATAAATATAATAATAATTTTTAAATTTTTGTTAGAATCTATATAACGCTAATTAAATTTTGGAGAATTCATTGGGCCTTAAAAATTTAAATAATTTCAGTTACTTCAGCCTCGAAGATATTTTATCAGTTGAAGAAATAAACAACCTTCCATATACAATTCGAATATTATTGGAAAATATGGCTAGAGTTAATGATTTTAATCTTGGAACAGAAAATGACATCAATAATGTTGCTAGTTGGAATCCAGGATCTATTAGTAAAAAGGAAATCCCCTTTCTACCTTCAAGAGTTGTGTTGCAAGACTTCACTGGTGTTCCAGCTGTTGTTGACTTAGCGACTATGAGAGATGCAGCTAAAAATTTGGGTTTTGATCCTCAAAAAGTAAACCCGCTTGTCAGATCTGACCTTGTTATTGACCATTCAGTTCAGGTCGATTTTTATAAATCATCTGAAGCATTACAAAAAAATACTGAACTTGAATTTAAAAGAAATTTAGAAAGATATAAATTTCTTAAATGGGGGCAACAAGCATTTGATAATTTTAGAATTATACCTCCAGGTGTTGGTATTGTTCATCAAGTTAATTTAGAATACTTAGCTCCTGGAATTCTAGATATTGAAAAAAACAATAGTAATATCTTATATCCAGATACATGTATTGGAACAGACTCTCACACTACCATGATAAATGGATTAGGTGTTCTTGGTTGGGGTGTTGGAGGAATTGAAGCAGAAGCAGTTATGTTGGGGCAACCATACTATATGAAACTCCCAGAAGTTATAGGGGTAAAACTTTCTGGAAAGCTAAATGAAGGTACCACTGCAACAGATCTTGTGTTATCAATTACTCAAGTACTAAGAGAATTCGGAGTGGTTGAAAAATTTGTTGAATTTTTTGGCAAAGGTTTAACTGAAATGTCTCTTCAAGATAGAGCAACAATTGCAAATATGGCTCCAGAATATGGCGCAACCTGTGGTTTCTTTCCTGTTGATGATGAAACATTTAGGTATTTAATAAATTCAGGAAGAAAACAAGAAACAGTAAAAATAGCAAAAGAATATTCTGTAAGACAACATTTGTTTCATGACGAAAATATAGAGCCAAATTATAATCACGTTATCGAATTCGACCTTGGAACAGTAAAATCTAGCTTATCAGGACCAAAAAGACCTCAAGATAAAATTTATTTGAACAATGTAAAAGATGTTTTTAACAAAGAATTTAAAGATCTTAACAACAATCCTGAAAATTTAAGTGATGGATCTGTAGTAGTTGCAGCAATAACAAGTTGCACAAATACTTCTAATCCTTCCGTTATGATGGGTGCGGGGTTATTGGCTAAAAGATTGCATGAAAAAGGTCTTCTACCAAAAGATTGGGTTAAAACTTCTATGGCCCCAGGGTCTAGAGTAGTAACAAGTTATTTAAAAAAATCTGGACTAGATAAATACTTAGATATTTTGGGGTTTAATACAGTAGGTTTTGGTTGCACAACTTGTATTGGTAATTCTGGCCCTCTTGATCAAGATATATCAGAAGAAATAGAGCATTCCAACTTAGTAGTAGCTAGTGTTTTAAGTGGAAATAGAAATTTTGAAGGAAGAATTCACCCTCTTGTTAAAGCTAATTTTTTAGCATCGCCCCTTCTGGTAATTGCTTATTCAGTTACAGGTACAGTGGATATTGACTTAACTAAGGAAGCTTTAGGAAAAGATAATTTAGGTAATGATGTTTTTCTCTCTGATGTATGGCCTTCTTCAAAAGAAATTGAAGAAGAAATAAGCAATTCAATAAATTCAGAAATGTACAATAAGCAATACTCGGATGCGATTTCTGGAAACATAGAATGGAATAATCTTTCATCAGATAAAGGAGAAAATTATAATTGGGATAAAGAATCCACATATATTCAGAAAGCACCATTTTTTGATAATTTTTCAAAAGAAATAGATCCACCGGAACCTGTCAAAAATGCTAGAATACTTTGTCTACTTGGTGATTCTGTAACTACTGATCATATTTCTCCTGCAGGGTCTATTCCTGAACTAGCACCATCTGGGCAATTTTTAATCTCAAAAGATGTTCCAAGATCTCAATTTAACTCGTACGGTTCACGAAGAGGTAATCACAATATTATGGCTAGGGGTACTTTTGGAAATATTAGATTAAGGAATAAATTAGTTCCTGATTCTGAAGGGGATTGGACACTATATTTTCCTGAAAATAAAAAAATGAGAATTTTTGAGGCTTCAGAAAAATATAAAAATAGTGATATACCTCTAATTGTTATTGCAGGCAAGGAGTATGGCACAGGATCTTCAAGAGATTGGGCAGCAAAAGGCCCAAACCTATTAGGTGTTAAAGCGGTAATTGCTCAAAGTTATGAAAGAATACATAGAAGTAATTTGATTGGTATGGGGGTGATGCCAACTGAATTTATAAATGATGAGTCATTTGATTCATTAGGTTTAGATGGCTCTGAATACTTTTCTTTTGATGAAGTAAACGACTCTACAACTCCTCTATCATTATTAAATGTTAATGCTCAAAGAGATGATGGTTTTGAGATAAATTTTAAGGTTAAACTGAGAATTGACACTGAGGTAGAAAAAAAATATTTGTTAAATGGTGGAGTATTACAATTCGTTCTCAGAAATATGATGGATAAAAACTAATTAAGTCCTGATATAAATTTGTTTAAATCTTTGTCTTTAAATGTATACCCATTTGTGATTAATTTTTCAGGAAATACCGGATAATCGTTTAGGAGTATTTCTTCTGAATACTTATTTGTTGATAGCTTGATAAATAATTTAGGGATTCTAAATAAATTAAAAGTATTATTTGCTGAAGCAAATATTCTTAATGTTTCTCTACAAGAAAGTAAATTAGGGTTAGATAAATTCACTGCACCTTCAATTTGATTGGTTTCTATAATAAAGTTAATAGAGCCAATAACATCATTTATTGAAATCCATGGCCATCTTTGTCTACCATTTCCAAAGCGAGATATTTTCATAAACTTTGTAATATTTAATAACGCCTTGTAATAGAAACTTTCATTTGATAACACTTGTCCTAATCTTAAATTGACTATCTTAGTTTTATTATTGTCAAAGTATCTTGAAGCTTCTTCCCATTCAAGTGCTAATTGAGCCAAAAATCCATTATTGAATTTACTTGACTCAGTAATTTTTCTTTTAGAAGGCGAATAAATTCCAGTTGCAGATGCAGAAATGAAATATTTTGGTGGATTTTTTAATTTTGCAATTGTTTTTGAGAGAATTAAATTCGTAGTAATTCTTGAATCTCTTAATTCTTTGTTATTTCTAAAAAAAGGATTAAGAGATGCAATTTTTGCTCCGCACAAATTTATTATTACATCAAAATCTTCTAATCTCTCATGATTGATATATCCAGTGGGCGGGTCCCAAAAAATACCATTTTGATCTTTACTTCTTATAATTCTTGAAACTTGATTGTTGGTTTTTCTAAAAAATGTAACTAAATTATTTCCAATAAGTCCATGTGAACCAGCTATCGCTATTCTCATCAAGAGTCACTGAGTTTTGATTTGAATCTAGGATCAACAGGAAATAACCATCCTCTATTTTTAATTATTTTTTCTGAAAGTTCAGGAGGTATAGCAACTATTATTTCTGGTTCAATTGAAAATCTGCCTGTAAAACCACCTATTGCACTTCTGGTATGAACCCCAGAATAACCCCCTGGATCTTCATTTCCATTAAAATATTCACCAAGTCCACCAAAAATAGATTGCCATCTTAAAGAAAAACCATTCATAACAGCTGGCCCCGAGTCAAAATCAACATCTGTAGAAACAACCATTCCAAGGGCTTTAACTGTGTAGATAACATCATTTAAGTCTCCACCTTCATTTCCGCATTTTATCGCCCAGTGAAGCCTCCTAAGCATATTATCAGCTATTTTTTCTGCAGCTTCTTGCCCATGCTTTACTCTTTCAGGGTCATCATTCATTTGTTTTTCTCCACCACCTTCTCCTGATAGATATACTAATCCGGATTGATGAAATAAAACGGTAGCAATTGGTAGCCCTCCACTAGTAATATCATTTACATTATCTTCATATGTACCTAAATCAATCTTTAATTCCTTTATTCTGTCATATACATCAAATCTTCGTTTAAGTTCATTTGGAACAATTGAATTTTCGTAAAACTTACCCATGAAATCTCCTTTAAATTACTTTTATATTATCTACTATATTATCCTTGATCCAATTTTCATCCAAAGAAATACCTAAACCAGATTTATCAAAGGCAGAAACATTCCCTTTGTTATCTAATCTGATTTGCTCAATTGTTGCAAAATCAGATGAAAATGTTGGCATCCAATATTCATAAAAAATACAGTTATTTACACTCGATGTGACATGTATATTTGCCATATTAAAGAAAATATTCCCACCTGTTCCAATTTCGCATAATTTTTTTGAAGATTCTGCAACCGAGCAAGCCTTTACTAGGCCAGTTATACCTAATTTTCTTGAAGTTCCTCTTAAAATTTGAGGATAAGCATTAGTAGAATATACATTAATGTCTTTAAATTTATAATCAGCCTGAGCAGTCATCGCTACAGGAGTTTTTAATTCATTATAAATTTTTTTAATACGTTCAAAATCATCCCATCTAACTGGATCTTCAAACCAAAAA
>Ga0163110_10001352_pt1 | contig 12464 bp, 9 predicted proteins | sample CRUFie1St17metaG_FD_108703 | JGI IMG/M metagenome (GOLD analysis project Ga0163110, IMG submission 108703) | Marine microbial communities from the Costa Rica Dome - CRUD Field 142mm St17 metaG | ecosystem: Environmental > Aquatic > Marine > Oceanic > Photic zone | place: Costa Rica: the Eastern...
AAACTCGAGTGTCGCATCTGCTGCTATTGAAAACCATGCTCGATCCGAGGCACTTAACCCACTGCCATACTCTATACTATTGACACTGAACTCAGTTATCACTGGGACTTGGTTGGCGATAGTAAATGACGGTGATATCTCAATCACATTCTCGTCTGCAGTAGAATCGTATGCAATCGCTTTGAGTTGGTAACTTCCATTGGCAAAGGTAGTAGTGTCCAGATAGGTCACCCAAGGTGAGGAGGTGAGTGTAGCGATACTGGCCCAATTTGTTGCGTCAGACGAGATTTCAACACTCAGCGAGTCAACAGTATTACTCCCTGATAGCGCAAATGATAGGGTATAGACACCTGTTAGACTTTGACCGTTGGTTGGACCGTTGGAATAAGAGATTGAGATATCTGAATTGGAGTTTGATATTTGTCTTGCTTCCTCTAGTTCGTTGGTGTCGTTAATATCATGAGGAACGCTTGCAATCAGCAGTATCAGGCACATTAATGCCGTCGCGTTGATTGCTCGCATGTTAACTTCACATTGGCCGTAAGCCTTCAATGCATCCCTTGATATCTTTCCATTTTGGAGATTGGGAGATTAATAGCAACCGCCGATAGATGATAATCCACAATATGTGCCCATCTGCGGTAGAATAGAGATGGGTTCAAGTGCTTCTTCTCATGTCCATATAACTGATGGCACAGACTAGAGCGCTCTTTCTGGCGTTGATTATGGCAGTTATGCTCGCCACGCCGTTAGGTGTATCAGCGTATGATAGTGGCGGCATCGAGGCTTCTGAGACACAGGTTGCTATGATTCCATCAACAGGGTTAAACGTTGGAGATTCAGTTACATTCTACCTGACTTTAACCAACACCCAGCAGAATGAAGCGCTAAACGTTGGCTATGCATTCTACAAAAATCAGTATAGTTCAGAGAACAAGTTTGTTGAGAACGTTATCGATATTCAAGGCGACTCATCACAAACTGTCGATGCGACTTGGGATGGTTTGTTGGAGAGTGATGATAAAGTGTGGATAACCTTCGAATACCCTCGCAATAGTGGGAATGAGGTATCATTTTTCATCGAATTTGAAGTAACAGGTTTGCCTAACTTACGCGTTATCCAAACCGAATTGACGCCGTCCTCCATGATTCATGCAGGAGATACGATTCAACTGTCCAGTTTGGTGAAAAATACCGGCTCGGAGCCAGCAATTAGTTCACAACTAGAGGTCAACCTACCGGGAAACCTTGCTAACCAATACCTGCTAACCAAATCACTCAATGCGAGCGAAGAGACTTGGGTAAATACGACGTTCACAGCACCACAAACTGGTAGTTACAGTATTTACGTCACGCCTGATTTCAATGATGATGTGCTTGAAGCCTCAGAGCAAGGTAAATCTGTTGAAGTGAATCTGATAGTAGAGCCGCGTATGGATTTGTATCATATTGGAGATCTCACCGTATCACCTGATACAGGTTCCTCGGATGGACCCTGGACCGTTGACGGTGCTATTGGTCGCATTGGTGAGTCAGGCACAACAGACGTAACTATGTGGCTAGAGATTAGCCACGATTCGGGTATGTTGGCTACTCAACCATTTACCGTTAGTGTATTAGGGCCCTCCACATCCCAACAAGCTTGGTCTACTACCTTTGATGATAATTTAGTCGGCACCTTGGCTCCCGGCAGTTATCAAATAACCGCAGTTATCGACCCCTTTAATGATGGGGCTTTTACTCAGGAAGATACGAGTAACGACAGACTAAGTTCGACATTTATTATACTACAAGCACCAGATGTGCTAGTTGATTCAATCGCTCTACCTTCATCATCAATTGTCCAAGCCGGTGAGAAAGTGACCTGGGGTGTGTCAATAACCAATCTTGGTGGCGAAACTGTAACCGGTAATCTGGAATATACTTTCGAAGGTGTGACAGACACTTCAACAATTATCTCTTTAGATGCTGGTGAATCGTTTTACTGGGAAGCAGAGCTAAACACTGCATCTGGCTCCCATACAGCACAATTCACTGCTGAGTGGATTCCATCCCTTGGTACAACAGACCGAGATTTGAGCAACAATGTGGCGACCAACTCAATTACTGTTGAATCAGGCCTAGTTTTGAACTGGGCAGGTTCAAGTCTGCGAATTTTAGACGAGGGTGCAAACCCAGTCGACCTGCCATTGGTTGAGGGTCAGCAATACACATTCGCCATTAACCTAACCAGCCAAGAGCTCGGAGAGTTAGATATCTACTGTGAGGATGCTGCACAAAATACCAATTTAGCGACAATTAATGTTAATGTGTCAACAATCGGGCAGAAGGTTTCAATCGAGTGTGATTTCACTGCTTCGGCGCCATCAACTACGATTCAACTTGTCCCATCTGATCCCGCAGTGACCAATACCTACATCAGAAAATTAACCACGATATCGACAACTAATAACGACGCAGATGGTGAGCAATCAGGAATGGGTACAGCGGCATTAATAGGGATTGGTGTGGCAATTCTAATCGCGATATTTGCTGCAGCAATTTGGCTGACGAGAGAAACAGATGAAGAGGTTGAACGCGATATTTTCGACTATTGCCCAGCATGTGATGGAGAACTCGAAGGCGATGAAAACCGCTGTCCGCATTGTAGTTTCAACCTATCCAAGGCACGCAAACAATTCCATGCCTGTCATGCGTGCGGTGAATCGGTCCCTGACCTAATGGACAACTGTCCTTATTGTGGTACGGAGCAGGACGTCGCGTCATTCTTTGAGCGACGCGAGCGACGCGCCAAGAAACCTGTAATTGTTCAAGAAATTGCCCTTCCAGAAGACGATGAGGATACGATTGTCTCGGGCACAGAAAACTTTGCTGAGACGGTGAAAGAGTTTGGTTATGATGAGGAACAGTTAGAGGACGACTGGGATGAAAACTTCGCTACTGCGGAAGCCCAAATCGCTGAAATCGAGCAAATGTATGAAGAAGAGTTAGACACTGAAGGGCTGACACCAGAAGAGATTGAGGAATTAGAATCACAAGTAACTACCCGGTTAAAATCGCTCAAAGAAATGTCCGATGGATCGGTTAACCTTGACGACATGCTGGCCGCAAAAGGTGAGCTTATTGCGCACAAAGATGATGACTCTGAGTTGTCTGCTAGCGATGCTGAAATCAGAGGCAGGCTGTATGAAATAACTGGTGAAGAGGGTGTTATGCCGGGCGATGAAGTTCACATTGGTATGGGGCTGTCAGATTCTTCAATTGCCGGTAACGAGATCGAGGAGGTCAGCTCAGATTTTACTGTTGAGGATGATGAGCAACCACTGAATGTGATTGAGGAGGCCGATGAACTAGTGCCGGCCAGACAAAAACCCAAGCGTAGGCAAGCAATCAAGAAAACTGCTGAGTGTGGGGCTTGTGGTGCTGAAATACCTGTAATGGCAACCCAGTGTTCCGTATGCGGTGCAGAATTTGAGTGATGTCCGTCGGCTTTCATAGGGTTCGTCATTGCGTTGGCTCGGCCACCATGTGCGTCATCCGGACAGGTTGCGATGGATTTCTCCACTTCAAATAAACGCCCGAATAATCACTTATTTGATAACCAAGTTGATTATCGCAGGAGCATGAGGAGAAATAGCCTTGTTGTGTTTCTTCTCATGACATTGATGATGTCTAGCCTGTCTGGTTGTTTAGGACTCTTACAAGCTAGGGAAGCGATTGAGGAGCTACGCGATGATGTCTATCAAGTATCATATCCAGATAAGGTCGATATGGCCCATACTTTTACCACGATTACCGTTCAACCATATTCCAACCAAACCTCCTTCCCTGTCGATGAAGCAGTAGAGAGAATCGAGATTTATTTCAAAGTAGGGATGAGTGGGTCAGATCAAATCTCCTGTATCGATGAAGTTCTAACTAGCGAACTGCGATATGTTAGGGCGGAAGTGACTACTCCGTCAGGAATCTCATTTTGGCTGCAAGATGTTTGTGAGGATGTAACTCCAACAGTAGACAGTTTTGAGCCGGACCCAGAATTTGAAACAGGTGACTGGATGCTAAATGTTGAGGCCAGAGGCTGGGGAGAGAATACCATCGGGGCTTTTCAAGACAATTTCATTATCGTAATTACCGTTCATCGAGTATGTCAGCAATATCCTGTTGAGCCACCATGTGATGAATAATCAGGCTAGAGATTCAGGGCAAGCATATTTTCTTGAACAATTTTGGCATTTTCCGACACGGTTGTGGTTACGTTTTGCCCCACCACTCACCATAAGTCGTTGGATCTCTTGAACTTCATCATACAATTCGGTTTTTGCTTCTTTATCCCACATAATTTGGTGAATGTTATCATTGCCATAGCGTAAAATTCCGTAGGGAGTGTCTCGCTTGGTATTTATTTCTACCAGGTGAATATAGGCTAATACTTGGTGACGGTGCGAATCATGAGGGCGTTTAGGTACTCTTCCAGTTTTTTGTTCAATTGGGATAAATTCCCCGTCAATTACTACAATCTGGTCAGGTCTGCCACGAATACCGGTTGACTTATCGACCAATAATCCGGCAGATTCCTCATCGTCGGAATAAGCAACTTCAGTCCCCTCTTCCAATCCGACATCTTTGCGCGCTAGTTCTGATTCATTTTCCGAAATCAACGCCCTTTGCAGTTGCCATGATGCTGCAAGAGTCCAACACATTGCAAGAATAATCATGATAAATCCGGCTTGCTGACGGTTTTCAGCACCATTAAGGGCGATTGAGTGGATGCCCAAAAGAATAGCACCGAAGAGTAAACTAATTTCTAATTTACCGGCTTCAAACCAACCCCCTTCGAAGCCTTCTGGCTCCCATTCCGGTTCCATAATCTTAGTTTCCTGAATGAATTTGGCCTTTTCTTGCTTAGCGTTATCAGCGACGCTAAACCATCTCCGCCATGGAACATAAATTGCCGTGATGCCGGCTATTAGAACAGTAAGGCTCCACATCGCCAAATACTTTGACACATCCTTTGGATACAGCATTACATCATCAATCATCATGAATGCCACAGAATCGATTATGATGGCAATAATGACAGTAAACCACCATGTCCAAATTATCATTTGGCGTTTAAACTGAGTCTGCTTAGACTTAAACTCTGAAACCCGTTGATGGATTTTTGCGTGTTTCACCCTACCGGTTTCAACAGCCTCGCCCTGCCCACTGTTGCCTTTTTTTGCTAACTCCCATGATAATGGGCAATATGAATGTCGTTCGATATCACTAGCGCTAACTCTGAGAGCAATGTTACTTTTATCGCGCCAAAAACCATCCTTATTTTTCCGGGCACTTGACAAATCAAAATCAGCGCTAATCTGGTTCAAGACTTGCTCCCCCACAATCTTCGTTTAAGCTTCTGAAACTTCTAATCTTCGCCAAATTGTGCTGGATTTCACCCTAATTGGTGAATTGGCGAGTTCTGTGTTGTTGCGAAGCGGTTTAATATGGGGGTCAAGTGGGGCGATTGCTGAGGTCATTCCATGTCTGAAGAAGCAAGCCTACTATTGCCGTTTGAAACCTATGAAGAAAATGCTGTTAACATCGGGACTCAGCAAAAGAGTGCCGATATGGCAAGATTCATCGATACTGTAAGAGATGACGGGCTCTACTTGCTAGATGTCAATATGACTGACTCCAGAATTAGGACCACTGCGACTTTTCTCAACAAATACGACGCACCTCGAATAATGGTCGTTTCAGCCCGACAGTATGGTCAAAGACCTGCTAGACTATTTGCGGAAGCAATCGGAGCAAACGCTGCAGTAGGTCGTTTCATTCCTGGCTCCTTGACCAATCCAGCCCTCCGTTCATATGTTGAGCCAGATGTTTTGTTCGTTACTGACCCCGCTGCAGATCAACAAGCACTCAAGGAGGCAGTCAACTCTGGTTTGCCAGTTGTTGGCATTGTTGATGCAAATAATAATTTGAGAAATGTCGATGTCGCTGTTCCTGCTAACAACAAGGGACGCAGATCACTTGCTTTGATTTACTGGCTACTGGCAAGAGAAGTGCTCAAAGCTCGTGGTGAAACCACCGATGAAGATTGGGCAGCATCGCAAGATGTTGAAGAGTGGCAATCTACTTTCTGATTGTTCTACACAATTTCAAGGCTAATCATTGCCTCGACCACGTATGCTAAACCACTGGCAACAATAGCGATCAATATACCAGCCCGTATTCTTGATTGTTTCCATTTTGTTAGCCATACTTTGCCTAGATTAACCCCAACAACCGCTGCAATTACTAATGCTAAAATTAACACATACTCATCGAGAATTGCACTACCCTCGAAAAATATGTAAATTGGTATACGAGTAATATCAACAGCCAGTGCTAGAACACTTGCAGTTGCCGCATATGATACTTTATCCGGTAATCGCTTTTGCAGAAACATCGCCCTTAGAGCACCCTGGTGTCCAGTCAGACCACCAAAGAACCCCGAGCCAAAGCCACCAATCCGGTCTTCTGACTCTGGCAACCTGAAATTTGTCCATCGCTCAGTTGCCGATAATATTGGCAATATTACCAACGCTAAACCCACCACTAATAGCAAAGGATCTGATGGAATGTAGGAATGAAGCAATGCACCAAGTATTGCACCAACGACTAATGCCCAACCATAACGTTTGACTGCACTAAAATCAACGCTTAATCTTAGTAATTTCAGTTTCCATGCATTGTGGGCACCATGAATAATAGCCACGACAGCAATCGCTTCGTGAGGTGGTAGCCAAAACAGCACCACAGGAGTTAACATCGTTGCCAGGCCAAATCCAGCCGGCACGGTAAGTGCAGCGGCGACTAGAGTAATTGCCATACTTAGCAACAGTAGATGTATCTCCACATCTTGGCCTACATCTGAATTACATAAGTAACAGTCTATATAGAAAAATTTCTTGCAAAGTGAATATTGTCGGGCAAAACCATAAGAGGACTAGAGCGGTCGAATTATCATCGTTGGGGGTTTTGTTGCCGGTAGTCAAGATTTGCCAAAAAAATCTACTCTCAACTATCTGAATAACGGGCATCGTAAATTTTGTGTGGTGTATTAATGAGTTCTGAGATTTTTCACAGTAAGGTAGTGTCGTTTGCCAGTTATATCCCTAATCAATTTGTTCCGCTAAATGATTATGCGAGTATCAATCACTTGCCGGGAAAACTCGACTTACACAGGTTAACAGGTCTAGAGGGCCATCGTAAGAGTAAGGTTGAGGAAGGCAGCTTAGAACTTTCAGTCAAAGCTGCAGAGACGTGCATCGCTCGAGGAAATATCAAGCCAGAGGATATTGATTTGGTAGTAAATTGCGCAATGGGTAAGATAGCTGGTAACTTGGAAATGCATCTCTCACCGAGTTTGGCCAGTCTCATCGCTCGGAGGTTAGGCATTGAAAATGCCACTTGCTTTGACATGTCAAATGCCTGTTCCGGTATGCTTACATCAATCATGCTCGCTGATTCAATGATTAAATCAGGTGAGATAAAATATGCTCTGATTGTTTCGGGTGAAAATGTCACCTCATTAATTGACGAAGCCAAATCAAACAATTTGTGGCTGAAAAGTCAGGCTATTGCATCACTGACAGTGGGGGATGGGTCTGCTGCTTATCTAATCGGTAGAACAGAAGTGCCAAATCAATTAATGTTCAGTGAGCCATTTACCCTCGCTCAATATACTAATTTGTGCATTGGTGAAGCCGCAAAGAAGCGCGCTGGGCCATCTATGCGAACCAAGGCCTCACAACTCCAACAGGGTGTTCTTGACAACCTTGGGGAATTCCTCGGCCGTGCGATGAGAGATATGAGTCTAGACTGGGAAAAAATTGAGCACATATACTCCCACCCAACATCGCCTAAATCTATGCGTAAAGGCGGCAGAGTGGCTGAGGCGGCGCTAGGCAAGATGAAAAATTTCCATAATGAGAGTCACGATATCGGTAATACTGGATCAACAAGCCATTGTATGTTATTGGAAAAATCTGTTCAGGCTGGAGACTTGAAATCTGGAGAGTCTACGCTGCTAATATCGTTTGGTTCAGGATTGGCAATGCTAGCAATGCACATGATGATGCCGGAGGGAATCGAAGAATGGTCGTAATCCACGGTTGGAAGTCAGCCCCCATCGGCCGTAGCAGATTGCTAAAATCCATAGCCAGCCTAAGTAAGAAATTAATCGCTGAGACCGGCATTAATTTATCAGACATCAGCGTCATCATCCACGGCGGAGTTTATCGAAGAAATTTCAGAGTAGAACCTGCATTTGCCACTCACGTGCAGGACGCTTTAGCAATTAAGTGCACGCCGATGACGCAAGACTCTCAACATTGTTTTTCGTTTGATATTAGTGATGGGTCATGCAGCCCATATGTCGTGCTTGAAGCGGCAAAACACATGCTAAAAATTAAGCCAGGTGGATACTGCCTGATAACCTTAGGTGACGAGCGACCCAATCCTCAGTCTAGATGGCCGTATAATCCTCTGTCGTGCGTTATGATTGTGTCGCTGGATGGTGATGGTCCAAGATTGGTAGATTCACAGTATGACTTGCGAGGTTTCGATGAGTCAACATGCGTTAATATGACCTATGATGAGAAAAAGGCGAAAAACGTAATCGGCGCACACGCAGTTGTAAAACCATCAACAAATACAGCAGACTCACATTTTGTCGGTGAGATAAATTGGCTTTCCGGCCGTCACATGCATGAGTTTCTATCACAGTATTCACCGGGAACAACTAATACCCACCAAATAACCGATCAATCAGGAAAAACCGTGACTGCGACATGGGAGTGAGGGTCGGCAACAATGCAGCGCAGAGAATTAAATCTGCTGACGCTATTTGTGGTGTTTCTCTCTGCTTACCACGTGATTGCTCGAGTTGGGTTGGCAATTGATATCCAATGGCACACAGATATTGGTCGCGATAAATTACTAACTCCGCCCCATATGATGATATTCTCCGGAATCATTCCCACCCTAGTTTTCCTTGCAGCTTACATTTTCTGGTTTAGTTTTATGCGTCAAGACAAAATTGGCGGATATCACTTCTCAATACTCTCGGCGCCAATACCGATATGGATTATCTTCGCAGGCATGGTAACTTTACTCCTCGGCGGATTATACGATGATTTGTGGCATTCAAATTACGGTGTCGATACAACAATCATAACCCCGCCCCACCTTTGGACATTCTCCGGAGGCATGATAGTAGAACTTGCTACGGTGATTCTAGCGGTATATTTGTTGAGACATGACCATAGTAACAAAATGGTCCTGAAAAGTTCGATAATGTTCTCAATGTGGGCCTTAGTATATCACTTGCATATCGCATTTGCCAATTTTCTTGACCCCAGAGTTTGGATGATTGATGTTTTCGGAATAGAGTTAATTCCTCACTTCGTATTTGCTGGCGGAACACTATTGATATTGCTGCCACTTACTAAATCCATTGTGGGTGATCGGGGCGTTATTGCCCTCGCTGCCATGATGTTAGCATCTCAATTGATTCTACTAGTTTCAGTTCCTGAGTTAGTTTCCTTGATGATGGGGCCTGAGCATGTATATCGTCCAGGGTCGCCAAATACAGTCTGGGCTGCTCACTGTTTACCATGGTTGTTGTTTGTTGGCGTTCTAGCTGTCAATCGCTTCTCTTCTTTTGATAATCCTTGGTCAATGATTGCCTTAGTAATCATTGTTGATGCGGCATGGCTGCCAAATCTTATTTTACACATACCAGTGGAAGCAGGCGCAGTAAGTACGATTATATCGGTAGGATTGACGGCGATAATATTGTATTTTGTTTGGCAACTTAATCCACACATAATCAATTCAGTGCAAAACCTGTCTAAAGACTACACTGGAGGCAAACCGAATAGTTCCGCAGTCAGCAAAAGCATCGTTGCTGGAGTGTGTATTTTGCTACTAGTTCCAACCGTGAGTGCCCATGCTATTCATTTGACAGAGGAGGGTGAAGGTTTCGATGCTCCTAAGCGATTTTTGATTGATGTTGATGATAATTATCTCTGGGTTGAATTCATGATTTGGCCACCAAAAGCATCAGCGGAAACCGAAGTTGTAATCTATTCACACGAGAATGAGACGGACCTGATTGATGAAGTTTGGACTGAGTTGATTTATCCAACTGAGAAAGGTAACATCACCATGGTTGGGGATTTGGCAAATCCGGGAGGCTTTCAATTATGGCAAGGTGGAGTACTCTTCCCATTTGCTGGCAATCAAACACTGCAGATTTGGACAGATGTCAACAATACTCAGTCATTTACCGAGATTCCGATAATAGTTGATAGTCCGACATTGTTGCCAGTTTGGTTAGCATGGTTAGTTGGGTTACTGTGGCCGACGCTGATAATCGCCTACTGGTGGCGAGTTTCAATGAGAATTGATTAGGTGATTTAATGAAAATAGCGGTCTCAGGTGCTACTGGTTCGCTGGGTAAAGCAGTTATGCAACACTTGACTGACCAAGGCCATGAAGTCCTCGGTTTAGGACGTAATGAGGCGAAAATTCAGGCCCTTGAAGATGAAGGATTTGCAATGCGCAAATGTGACATTCTCGATGTCAATGCAATCGAAAATTCCATCATTGGTATCGATGTCTTGGTTCACTGTGCCGCTTTTGCTAGCCCATTCGGTAGTAAAAGGAAATACTTTGAAACAAATTTGCAAGGAACTAAGAATATTTTCATTGCGGCGAAGTACCGCTCTGTTAAACGTATAATCGCCATCTCATCGGCATCCATCTTTGACGGTGGTAGACCCGATATCAAACACCCTGATGACTTACCGCACATCTCAATGCGGCCCAAACATCACTATGGCGCCAGTAAGTATGATGCCGAATTATTCTGTATGTCTCAACAGGACATTGAATGGGTTGGCCTCAGACCGCGCGCCGTATTTGGCAAGGGTGATGAGACACTGATTCCACGCTTGGAACGATTGATTTCAGCCAAGCGATACATAACCATCGGCAAAGGTGATGCGCTGGTCGATGTAACCTGCCTAGGTAATTTCCTCGACGCAGTATCTTGCGCCATTGAAGCTGAAGCAGATGCACTACACCGATTTTACAACATTTCTAATGGCGATGCCCAGTCATTCAAGACGATTGTTGCAACATACTCCAATCGCAACGGTAAGCAATTAAAACATCTCAAAATACCATACTTACCAGTCCTAATCTATGCAAGGTTGATCGAATCTGTCGCTAGTTTGATTCCTGGCAAGACTTGGGAACCGGCAATAACTAGCTACGGTCTAAGACAGGTCACCAAAACCCTCCGTCTTGACATCAGTGGAGCCAAGCGCTATCTTGGCTGGAGTCCTAGGCTGTCTTTTGTCGAAGGGATGGAGGAGTTGGATTGAGTAAATTGACTACTTTGATCCGCTATTTCCGAACCCCGAAACGGTTTAAGTCACGGCAGAAGATTACCAAGTTACAGGAAAAGGCAGTAGAGAAACACATCAAGTTTGTCAGACATAATTCGCCATTTTATCGGAAGTTGTGGGATGGTTATGATGATAGTCAGTGGCGAGAGTTTCCAATCATTGAGAAATCAGTAATGATGGAGAACCTTCAGGAGTTGATAACGGTAGATTTAGACGTTGCTGAAGCCAAAAGACTCGCTGAAAGAGCAGAAAAGAGCCGTGATTTTTCTTCGAAAATAGGTCCATACAGCATTGGCTTCTCTTCCGGCACCAGTGGGTTTCGCGGTATGCACATTGTTAGCGAGGCTGAGCAAGCAACTTGGGCAGGATTCATGCTAGCAAGGGGTCTTGGCTCATCAATATTCAAGAAACACAGAATAGGATTAGTCCTGCGGGCTAATTCAAATACCTACGAAAGCATCGGCTCAAGCCGCATTAAATTCCTGTTTTACGATCTCATGAAGCCAATTGATGAATTACATGAGGCAATTCTAAACGACAATTTGGACATGCTGATTTGCCCACCAAGCGTCTTGAGTTATTTTGTTGACATGGATAGCAAAATAACGGTCAAACGCCTTGTGTCTGCTGCTGAGGTTCTAGAGGAAACCGACAGGCAAAAAATTGAGTCACATTTTGGTCTAACTCTACACCAATTTTATTCATCGACTGAAGGTGAGATCGGTGCAACATGCGAATTAGGGAAATTACATCTTAACGAAGACATCATGGTCGTCCAGAAAGAGTGGATTGATGAAGAAAAAGGTTGGTATCATCCAATAATCACTGATTTTAGGAGAAAGACCCAACCGATAATTCGCTATCGTATGAATGACATTCTAGTTAGTAGCAAAACAACCTGTCCCTGCGGTGATGCAAGAGAGGTAATTCACTCTGTCATGGGCCGTTCTGACGATTTATTTCACCTCGAAAAATCAGACGGTTCGATAGAAATGATAGTCCCAGATTTAATTCGTC
>Ga0163110_10001353_pt1 | contig 12457 bp, 16 predicted proteins | sample CRUFie1St17metaG_FD_108703 | JGI IMG/M metagenome (GOLD analysis project Ga0163110, IMG submission 108703) | Marine microbial communities from the Costa Rica Dome - CRUD Field 142mm St17 metaG | ecosystem: Environmental > Aquatic > Marine > Oceanic > Photic zone | place: Costa Rica: the Eastern...
GACATGCCCATTGGCATCCCAGGATGACCTGAATTTGCTTTTTGAACAGCATCGATAGATAAAAATCTCACTGCATTTGATAATTGATTAAATTTTACGCTCACTTTTAATAACCTATATAGACTTAAACTAAGTATATCAATATTATGATATAATTAATTATGAGCATAATTGAAAAAAAACAAAAAAATTTAAATCAATTAATCAGCAAACTTAATTCTCTATCTTTGACTTATTCACAACCAAGTTTTGAAATTGAAAAAATTAGAACAGAAAAAAATGAAATTTTAAGACAAAAAACAGAAATTGAAAAAAAAAATCAGGATTTAATGAGAGAACATAATTTTTTGAAAAAAAAAATTTCGGCTTTGCAATCTGAAATTAAAAAAAGAACAGAATATGAAGTTAGCTTTAACCAAGAGATAGATGAATTAAATCAGGAAACAGAGAGTTTAGTATCTGAAATAGAGAAATGGCAAACGTAAACATAAAATTTAATAATAAAGACTACTTGCTTTCATGTGATGATGGCCAAGAAGAGTCCTTAAAAAAATTGGCTGAATTCTTAGATAAAAAGTACTCTTATTTACAAGATAAATTAGGCAATATCGGAGAAAATAAACTCTTATTAATAACAACCATACAATTAATTGATGAATATTTCGACTTGAAACAAAAAGTAAATGTACAAAAAAAAAAATTGAGCGAAATTTCTGATAAATTTAAAGAAATTAAATCTTTAGCTATAGAATATAAAAAAGACAAAGAAATTGAAATTGATAAACTCAATGAGGAGCTTGATAAGTTTAAAAAAATGATAGAAGATAACAATAATCTTTATGAAACCATGTTAGATCAAACGACTAAATCTTTAGAAAAAATTATTTTAAACACTGAGTCTCTGTCTAAAATACAGTAGATGGTTATTAAGAGCGTTATAAGAAAAAAATTTTTAAAAAAGCGAAAAAAAAAATATTTTGATTTAGATAGTAATTTTTTCAATCCACTTTTAGATATAATCTTCAAAAAAAAAATTAATAATTTTAAATTAGGTATATATTTTCCGGCTGCTTACGAATTAAATGTATTGGCTATTTTTCGAAATAGGCGTTTTTCAAAATTTAAATTTTTCTTTCCAGTTATAAATGATAAAGATCAAATTGAATTTCATAATTGGAGCAACCAAGAGATACTGTTTGTTAATAAATATGGAATTTTGGAGCCAGAAAAAAAAAGGGAAATAACTCCAAATTTTATTCTAGTACCTTTGTTAGCATTTGATAAAAATAAATATAGATTGGGCTATGGAAAAGGTTATTACGATAGATACTTAAATAAAATAAATAAAAAAAAAAGAAATATAGTAACCATTGGTGTTGCATTTTCATTTCAAAGACATCATAAACTGCCAGTGAATGAAAATGATTATAAATTAGATTATATACTTACAGAAGAAGGAATAATAAAGTGAAAATATTAATTCTTGGAGATGTGATGGGCGTATCTGGGAGAAAGGCATTAAAAAAATCTCTTTCAAACATAATTGAAAATAATAAGATAAACTTTTCAATAATAAATGGAGAAAATGCTGCAGATGATGGTAGAGGAATTACTGAAGGAATTGCTAATGAGCTTTTCTCACTCGGTATTGATGTAATAACATCAGGAAATCATATTTGGGATAAAGAGGAAACTACAAATTTTATTGAAAATGAGAAAAGACTCTTAAGACCAGCTAATATGGTTGAGGGCTCTCCTGGAAAAGGCTTTGGAATTTATTTTTCTAAAGATAGAAAATACAAAATTGGAGTGATAAATCTTATGGGTAATGTTTTTATGAGAAAAACAGAGGACGTTTTTCAAGTAGCAAAAAATTTAAAGGAAAAAATTATTTTAAAAAAAAATGTAGATTTTTCTGTTATCGATTTTCATGGAGAAATTACTAGTGAGAAAATGGCAATTGGACACTTTTTCGATGGCTTTTCAACTTGTGTAGTAGGAACACACACTCATGTACCTACAGCTGATACTAGGATTTTGCAAAAAGGAACTGCTTACCAAACAGATATTGGAATGTGTGGAGATTATAATTCTGTTATTGGAATGAATAAAGAGAACTCAATAAAAAAATTTTTTAAAGATAAAGACGCAATAAAACATATTCCTGCAACCGGGGAAGCTACTTTATCAGGGGTAATTATTGAGGCTGACAAAAAAACAGGTTTAGCTAAAAAAGTTTCTAGATTAATCGAAGGTGGTAGTTTAGAAAAATAGTTATGGCGGGACATTCACATTGGGCAGGCATAAAGCACAAAAAAGGCAGAGCTGATAAGGAGAGATCAAAAATATTTTCAAAATTATCTAGAGAAATTACAGTCGCCGCAAAATTAGGGGACAAAGATCCAAATTTGAACCCAAGATTAAGATCAGCAATTCAAGCTGCAAAGCAAGCAAATATGCCTAAAGATAATATTTTTAGAGCAATAAGCAAATCAGAGATTTCTGGAGATAAAAATTATGAAAATTTAAGGTACGAAGGATTTGGCCCCTTTAACATAGCTTTAGTAATTGAGACTTTGACAGATAATAAAAATAGAACAGCATCAAGTATAAGAACTATCTTGCAAAAAAAAGGAGGTAGGCTTGGAGAAGCTGGATCTACAACACATAAGTTTAAAAGATGTGGAATTATTCATATAGATAAGAATAAGATTAGCGAGGAAGAAGCCTTTGAAATAGCTCTAGATGCAGGAGCGAGAGATTGTACTGAAAATAAAAATATTTTTGAAATAGTTACTGAAAAAGATGATTTTTATAAAATAAAAAATAAATTGGAAGAAAGAGTTGAAAGTTTTTCTTATTCATCAATAGAGTGGAGAGCTTTGAGTTCTATCAGTTTAGATCAGGAAAAAAGTAAAAAGATTATAGAAATTTTGGAAGCACTTGAGGAACTAGATGATGTTCAAAATGTTTATATAAACGCGAATTTAGATAATTGATTTTATGAGAGTAATAGGTATCGACCCAGGATTAAGTGGCGCAATAGCAGTATTAGATGGAAAAAAAGTTTTGGGATTATTTGATATGCCAGTTATGTCGGAAGGAAAAAAAAATAAGAGACAATTAAATAGCGCACAATTAGTAAATATCATAAAAGAATTTATGAATAATAAAGAAGATATAGCGGTTATAGTTGAACAGGTTAACGCAATGCCTGGGCAAGGGGTTACCAGTATGTTTAATTTTGGCCAAACTTTTGGTGCAATAAAAGGTGTGTGTGCAGCATTAAAATTACCTATCTTTTTTGTCAGGCCATCAAAATGGAAAAAGTATTTTGAATTAATAAATTCATCTAAGGATGCCAGTAGAACAAAAGCGATTGAAATGTACCCTTCTTTATCAGGTCAACTATCAAAAAAAAAAGATGTCAATAAATCTGATGCTATTTTAATAGCAAGATTTTTCAGTGACACTAAATTTAATGATTAAACCAATAAATTAATATTTAAAAACGCCAAATTCATGACACATTCTAAAAGTATTCATCCAAAATGGAACAAGATATTGCTACCCAAGTAGTTGGTCTAGGCGGTGCCTCAGATTTTACTTTGTGGAGTCTTTTTTTAAGAGCCGATTTTGTTGTAAAATTTGTAATTGTTTTACTTATAGCTAGCTCAATTTTTTCGTGGGCATTAATTTTTGATAAATTTAAACTTTTCAAATCGATAAATAAATCAACAGATGATTTCGAGAAGAAATTTTGGAAAGCAAAATCTGCAGAAAGTTTTAATAGTAATCTTCCTGTAAATTCTACTGACCCTGCAACTTTAATATTTAAAGCAGCGATGGCTGAACTAATAAAAACAAAACGACAATCCTCTGCAATACAATCAGCAAGAGTTGAAAGAGTTTTAGAGATAGCCACAGACAACGAATTAAAAAAAGTTGAAAAAAATTTTACATATTTAGCTACAATAGGTTCAACTGCTCCTTTCATTGGATTATTCGGTACGGTCTGGGGAATAATGAATTCTTTTCAATCAATCGCGATATCAAGAAATACAAGCTTGGCAATAGTAGCACCAGGGATTGCCGAAGCTTTATTTGCTACAGCGTTGGGGCTTCTTGCAGCAATTCCTGCAGTTGTTGCTTATAATAAATTTAATAGCGACTCCAGAAGATATTTTTCAAAAATAGAAAATTTCTCTAAAAGATTTTTATCAATTATTTAATAATGTCATTTAAATTTAATCGCTCAAAAAATGAACCAATGAGTGAAATTAATGTAACTCCTTTTGTTGATGTTATGTTAGTATTATTAATAATTTTCATGGTAACCGCTCCACTGTTAACTGTTGGAGTGCAAGTAGATTTACCAGAGTCCGCTGCTGACTCACTTCCAGATGATCAAGAACCTCTTACTATAAGTATCAACTCTAAAGGTGAAATTTTTATTCAAGAGCACCAGGTTAACTACAAAAAGATGGTACCAAAATTGTTAGCTATTGCAAAAAACCGAACTGATACTAGAATTTACGTAAGAGGTGACAAGAATATCAATTATGGTCGTGTTTTAGAAGTAATGGGGACGCTATCAGGCGCTGGCTTTTCAAAAGTTGCACTTATATCTGAACCTTACAAAAATTAGGATGATTTATGATAAAAAGTTTATTTTATTCTATTGCTTTCCACACATTAATGATTGTATTAACTATTTTGAGTCTGCCTTTTATGCTTAGAGAACCAATAAATTTACCTCCTATCGTCTCTGTAGAATTAATTCAAATTTCAGATAAAACAAATATTCCTTATGCGCCTAAAGCAAGAAAAATTATTGAAGAAACAAAAAAGAAGGAGGAAAAAAGAGTAGTATCTGAACAAGCTCCTCCAGCTGCTAAAGCCAAGGAAAAACCAGATAGAATTCCATTGCCAAATGATAAGAAAGAAGAAAAAAAAATAGTTAAAAAAAAACAAAATCCAGAGGAGATTAAACCTCAAATTAGACAATCTTCTGAGTTTGAAAAAAAAGAGCTTATTAACACTAATGAAATTGCAGCACTAATAGATAAAGCAAAAGAGGTTCAAGCCACAGAACAAAATAAAAATAATAGAATTACCCAGAGTAATAAAAAAAATAGTTTTGCGACCGGACTAACTTTATCCCAAGAGGATGCGCTTAGAGCACAAATATTTGGGTGTTGGAGTGTTCCTCTAGGTCTTCCTTACGATCAAAATTTATTAGTAAGAATTAAACTACAACTTAAAAAAGATGGAACCATCTTGAAATCTGAAATTCTAGATCATGAGCGAATGAATAGACCTGGTCAAAAATTTTATAAAGTTTTAGCTGAAAGCGCTCTTAGAGCTGTAAGGCTGTGCCAACCATTAAAAGTTCCTCCAACTGGTTATGACAAATGGAAGGACTTACAATTGAACTTTAATCCAACAGAAATGTTAAAAGGCTGAAATGAAAAGAATTGTTTTTATATTATTTATATATTTATTTGCTTCAAATTGGTCTTATGCATTAATTCAAGTAGATATAACTAGAGGAAACTTGGACCCACTACCCATAGCAGTTTCCCCGCTTCATGTAGATATTAAATCTGAGAATTTTAAAGAATTGAAAGTTAAAAATCTAGGTGATCAAATCTCAAAAATTATAGAGAATAATTTTAAAAACACTGGTTTATTCAATCCTCTAAAAAAAGAGGCTTTCGTTCAAAAACCTGACATAGCACATCTAAAACCAAGATTCGAGGATTGGAGACTCATTAAAGCACAAGCACTAGTAACAGGAAAACTCTTAATCAAAGATGAAAAACTAAAAGTTGAATTTAGATTGTGGGATTTAACTGCAGCAAAAGAAATGACTGCATTAGCTTTTACTACAACTCCATCAAATTGGAGAAGAGTTGCGCATATTATTAGTGATAAGATTTATGAAAGATTAACTGGAGAAGAAGGTTATTTTGATACAAGAATTATATATGTAGCTGAAAGTGGACCAAAAAATCAAAGAGTTAAGAAATTAGCTATAATGGATCAAGATGGGTTTAATACAAAATATCTTACTTTAGGAAACGAGTTAGTCTTAACTCCAAGATTTAATCCAACTAATCAAATGGTTACCTACATGTCTTATTTTAGAAACTTGCCAAGAGTTTATCTGCTGGACATTGAAACAGGCACTCAGGAGATTGTAGGAAATTTTCCTGGAATGACTTTTGCTCCAAGATTTTCACCAGATGGAAAAAAAATTATAATGAGTTTTGCAAAGGATGGAAATTCTGACATTTATACGATGGACTTAGAAACTAGAATTGTAGAGAGGATTACTGAACATTCTTCAATAGATACTTCCCCATCTTTCTCACCAGACGGTAAATTTATTGCATTTAATTCTGATAGAAGTGGTCTTCAACAAATTTATGTAATGAGAAGCGATGGTAGCAATGTGAAAAGAATTACTTTCGGAAAAGGAATTTACGGGACACCGGTTTGGTCCCCAAGAGGTGATTTAATAGCATTCACAAAGATGCACAAAGGTCGATTTTATATTGGTGTAATGAGAGTAGACGGAAAAGGTGAAAGATTGCTTACCGAAAATTATTACCAAGAAGCTCCATCTTGGTCTCCAAATGGAAGAGTTTTAGTATTTTATAGAGAGACTAAAGCAGGTGATAAAGGGCGAGGTTTTTCGGCAAAATTATGGTCTATAGATATTACCGGCTATAACGAAAGGAAACTAGCTACAAAAACTGATGCTTCAGACCCATCTTGGTCCTCATTATTATCTAAGTGAGGTTGTAAAATATGTAAAATATACTTGAATAAATCGAAATAATTTGAAATAACCACAATGAACCTAGGGGAAAAAATGACACTAAAAACGAATTTAAAAAACATCATACTAGTATTATTTACTACATTAATACTAAATGCGTGTTCAACAGCTAAAAAAACCGGCGATATCGATGGTGACGTTTACACTGGAAAAGAAACAGTTGAATATTTAGCTGCAGGAGTTCCAGATAGAGTATTTTTTGCAACAAACAAATCTTCTTTAACAACTGCATCAAGAGCAACTTTAAGAAAACAAGCAACTTTTTTGAGAAAGAATAAAAATCTTAATGTTACAATTGAGGGTCATGCCGACGAGAGAGGTACTAGAGAATACAACTTAGCTTTAGGAGAAAGAAGAGCTAATGCGGCTAGAGACTATTTGATGACTTATGGAATTTCTGGGAAAAGAATATCAGTAATTAGCTATGGAAAAGAAAAACCAGTTAATCCTAAATCTTCTCCAATTGCATGGTCTCAAAATCGAAGATCAGTAACAGTAAAAGTAAATTAAAATATACTTTCTATTTTAAAGGCCTCATAATTTCTTAAGTTATGAGGTCTTTTTTTTGCCATTTTATATCAATAAAAAAACTAAACATGACTAAATTTTTTTTAAATATATTGTATGCTTTTTTTTCAATATTATTTTTAACAAGCCTTTATGCTGAAGAAGAAGAAATATATTTAAAATCAATTTCTGACCAAATACAAGTTATTACTAAAGATCTTAAAACTTTGGAAAAAGCTGTTTACCAAAAATCAGATATAACATTGTCATCAACAAATAATTCAAATATAGCTAATTCTGATGGTTTAAATGAGGATATCCTAACAAAACATTTATTGAAGTTAAATGATATTGAAAATCAATTTAGGGAACTTACTAATAAGTTTGAGGAAGTAAATTTTAAATTAGACAAACTCTCGTCTAGGGTAACTAAGATTCAATCAGATACACAATTGAGAATCACTGATTTAGAAAGTGGAATTGAAAACCCGAACAACCAAAATAAAAAAGCTAATTTACCGGGCACAAGCAAACCACAAGATTTAGGCGCAAATCCTGGATACCAAACTTCCAACTTACCAAAAAGACAAAATATTAACTCGGTAGAGAGTGCTCAAACCGTCATAGCCGAAGAACCAGAGAATAAACAGTCTTTATTACCAGATAAAAAACCTGAAGATCAATACGAGTTTGCAGTCAGCTTTATGAAAATTGGAGATTATGAAACAGCAGAATCTGCTTTGAAAGAGTTTATTGAAAAAAATAAAGATCACGACTTAGCTGGAAATGCACAATACTGGTATGGAGAAACTTTTAGGATAAGACAACTTTATTCAGATGCAGCCACAGCTTATTTAGATGGTTACCAAAATTATCCTAATAGCAAAAAAGCTCCAGATAATCTTTTAAAACTAGGATTAACAATGGTTCAACTTGGTGAGAAAGATCAAGGTTGTAAAATGATTTCGGGTTTAAAAAAAGAATATCCAAAAGCTAGTAAGTCTGTGTTACAAAAAGCTCAATATGAGCAAAAAAAATTCAAATGTAAAACTTAAAAACTTTTTCGAAAATTCGGATAATTTTTCTAAAATTTTTTTAAAGTTTAAGACTAAAATTTTTAAATTAAAAAAAAAATCACTTGTTGTTGCTATTTCAGGGGGTCCAGATAGTTTAGCCTTGGCGTCTCTATGTAAAGCAGTAAGTTATAAAAAAGATTTAAAATTTCATTATATTTTAGTAAATCATAATCTAAGAAAGAATTCAAAAAGAGAGTCTTTACAAGTAAAAAAATTACTTAAAAAATTTAATATCAATTTAAAGATTTTTAATAATAAAAAAAAAATAAAAAATAATATTCAAGCTGAAGCTAGGAACATAAGATATGAAACTTTAAAAACATATTGTATAAAAAATAAAATTAAAATAATTTTAACAGCTCATAATCTTGAAGATCAAGTTGAAACTTTTTTTATAAGGTTATCAAGAGGTAGTGGGCTTACAGGTCTTTCATCAATGAAATCTCTAACTAGTATATCTCATTCAGTTAAATTATATAGACCTTTACTAGACACAAATAAAATTATTTTAGTAAAAATTACAAAAAAAGTATTTGGTGTATATTTTAACATCCTTCAAATCAAAATAAAAAGTTTTTACGTACAAAAATAAGAAACTTGAAGAAACATTTAATTGAAAGTGGAATAGAATACGACCAAATTATAAAATCAATTAATAATTTAAATTCTAGTAAACTTATATTAGACAAATACTACAAAAAAATTTTTAAAGAAACTGTGAGTAAAACGCGAAATGAAGTATTTATTCACTTTAAAAGATTTAAAGATTTTGAGGATGAAATTAAAATAAAGCTTATAAATAAAGCAATTAAAATTTTAAGAGGAAATTATTATGATGCAAGATCTAAAAAGGTCTTAAATTTGATTAAAAATGTTCAAAATAAGAGATTTATAAAATCGACGCTCGCAGGATGTTTATTTTACCTTAAAAAAGAACATTTATGCTTAAAATTGGAAAAAAGGGATTAATTTTTAATATTTTGGATATAATTTGTCTTATTTACAACCAAATTAATTATAAAATATACTTGAGAAAAATTATTTAATGATTATTTAAAATATATGAACGTACGAAACTTAATAATGTGGGTTATAATAGTCCTGCTATCAGTAGGTCTATTTAATATGTTTCAAGATCCGAATAAAGTGGGCTCAGAAGGAAACAAACTTGCATTCTCAAATTTTTTAAATGAGGTGGATGCTGGCAGAGTTGTAGAAGTAAAAATTCAGGGTAACAATATTTCTGGGGTTCTCGCTGATGGAAAAAAATTTAATACATTTTCTCCAAACTATCCTGACTTAATAGATAAATTATCAGAAAAGGGAGTAAGTATCGTAGCTAGTCCCAAAGAAGAAAAAATGCCTTCTCTTTTAGGTATATTACTATCTTGGTTTCCAATGCTTTTATTAATTGGTGTATGGATATTTTTTATGCGTCAAATGCAGGGGGGTAAAGGTGGTGCAATGGGATTTGGAAGATCAAAAGCCAAACTGTTAAATGAAGCTAAAGGTAAAGTAACTTTTAATGATGTAGCAGGAGTTGAAGAAGCAAAAGAAGAGGTAGAAGAAATCGTAGAATTTTTAAAGGACCCAAAAAAATTTAGTCGACTTGGAGGAAAAATTCCTAAGGGAGCTTTGTTAATTGGGCCTCCAGGTACAGGAAAAACTCTTTTAGCTAAAGCTATTGCCGGTGAAGCAAACGTTCCTTTCTTTTCAATTTCTGGTTCTGACTTTGTAGAAATGTTTGTTGGAGTTGGTGCATCGAGAGTAAGAGATATGTTTGAGCAAGGGAAGAAACACTCTCCGTGTATTATATTTATCGATGAAATTGATGCAGTCGGCAGAAGTAGAGGAGCAGGTTTAGGTGGAGGAAATGATGAAAGAGAGCAAACTTTAAATCAATTGTTAGTAGAGATGGATGGATTTGATACTAATGAAGGTATAATTTTAATTGCAGCTACGAATAGACCAGATGTTTTAGATCCGGCTTTATTAAGACCTGGAAGATTTGATAGACAAGTTGTGGTAGGAAATCCAGACATAATAGGAAGAGAAGCGATTTTAAAAGTTCATGTAAAAAAAATTAATACAGGTCCAGATGTAAAGCTTAGAACTATTGCAAGAGGAACACCTGGTTTTTCTGGTGCGGATTTAGCAAATCTTATAAATGAGTCAGCTTTATTAGCCGCTAGAAAAAATAAAAGAGTTGTAACAATGTCTGACATTGAAGAGGCCAAAGATAAAGTTATGATGGGAGCTGAAAGAAGGTCAATGGTTATGTCTGAAGATGAGAAAAAATTAACTGCGTATCATGAAGGTGGCCACGCAATAGTTGCATTAAATGAAAGTGCATCAGACCCGATACACAAAGCAACTATTATTCCAAGAGGAAGAGCTTTGGGAATGGTAATGAGATTACCTGAAAGAGATCAGCTTTCGGTTACGAGAGAAAAAATGCATGCAGATATTGCAGTAGCAATGGGAGGAAGAATAGCAGAAGAAATAATATTTGGATACGATAAGGTTACTTCTGGAGCTTCCTCAGATATCGATATGGTAACTAAAATGGCTAAAAGCATGGTAACTAAATATGGTATGAGTACTGAGCTCGGAACTATTGCTTACGGCGAAAATGAGGAAGAAGTTTTTTTAGGGAGATCTGTAACTAAACAACAGAATATGTCTGAGGATACAGCTAAAAAAATTGATGCAGAAGTTAAAAAAATCGTTGATAAAGGTTATGAGAGAGCCAAAAAAATTCTTAATGAAAAAATTGATGACTTACATAAAATTGCAAAAGCTCTGCTTATTTATGAAACATTATCAGGTGATGAAATTAGAGACTTAATTCTAAAAGATATAAAACCAACAAGATCGTTTAAAGAAGAGGAAAGTGATAACGGTAAGTCTTCCTCAGCTTTAGGATCGCTCGGATTAAAACCAAAGCCAGCAGTTTAAAGAATGGTTAAATATTACACTCGTGCGTGTAATTTTTATTACGGAAATAAAGCAAAAAATCTAATCAAAGCCAAAAAAGCTTTACCTCTTTGTGGTTCAGGTGAGATTGCTTTTAATCAAATTGAAGTAATCACTAGAAAAAAAAAGAAAATTACTTGCAAAACAATCTTTATTAATGAACTAAAAAATTTAGTTAATTCTAAAAAAAAAAAAATTTATAAAGATCTAAAAAAAATAACAACTAAAAGAAAAAACTTTCTTTTAAACGTTGATTTTTCAGAGCCCACATTAATGGGGATTCTTAATCTTACACCTGACAGCTTTTCAGATGGCGGCAAATTCAACAAAAAAAAGGTTTCATTTCGACATATTTCTGACATGGTAAATTCTGGTGCAAAGATAATTGATATTGGAGGAGAATCCACCAGACCTGGATCAAATACTATTAGTAGCAAAGTAGAATGGAAAAGAGTTGAATATGTTCTTAAAAATTTTAAGAAAAAATACAAAAAAATTTGCTTATCATTAGACACAAGAAAATCAGATTTAATGATCAAAGGTTTAAAATTAGGAGTAGATTTAATAAATGATGTTTCAGGTTTTGAATATGATTCAAAGTCAAGCCTCTTTTTAAAAAAATTCTCAACAGCTAAAGTTCTTCACCATATGCAAGGAACACCAAATACAATGCAAATTAACCCAAAATATGAAAACGTCTTATTAGATATTTATGATTACTTTGAAAGTAAAATATCAAGTGAATTTAATGATAATAAAATTTTATTAGATCCAGGAATAGGTTTTGGTAAAACTTTGAAACATAATTTGAGTTTAATTTCAAAAATATCGCTATTCCATAGTTTAGGTTTGCCTATATTAGTTGGAACATCAAGAAAAAGATTTATAAATCAAATATCAGAAAAATATGATAGTAAATATAGAGCAGGTGGAACAATTGCATCAGTTTTATTTTTGCTATCACAGGGAGTCCAAATTTTTAGAGTTCATGAAGTCAAAGAAATTAAGCAAGCAATTTTAGTTTTTAAAAAAATTATTAATGAATAAATGA
>Ga0163110_10001354_pt1 | contig 12457 bp, 13 predicted proteins | sample CRUFie1St17metaG_FD_108703 | JGI IMG/M metagenome (GOLD analysis project Ga0163110, IMG submission 108703) | Marine microbial communities from the Costa Rica Dome - CRUD Field 142mm St17 metaG | ecosystem: Environmental > Aquatic > Marine > Oceanic > Photic zone | place: Costa Rica: the Eastern...
CCCATCCATTGAATGGTCCCATTCTCCACTAAAAGGGCAGCATTTAAGATAACATCTTCATCGGAAATGCCTTTTTGCATCGTTGCAATATTGGCGTTGACCAAAAGTACGGGGGCTGGCTCGTGTGTCACGGGATTCGTCCTACAATAATAATGGGATTTAATCATTCTATTCTGAAGATTTTATCTTGTATATACAAGTGAAATGTGCCAATTTAAATAAAGCAGCAGTGATTATGCGTAAGTATGGACGGTTATGGCTCAAAATAAATACCAAATTATAAAGCAATTTTTACTTCAAAAAATTGAGTCTGGGGAATGGCCCGAATATGAGGTTGTGCCTTCAGAAAATGCCCTTGCAGAGCAGTTTGGGGTGAGCCGAATGACAGCAAGAAGAGCCCTGCAAGATTTAGCTGAACAAGGTGTTATTACTCGAAATCAAGGTGCGGCAAGCACGGTAGCGAGCATTAAAAGCCAATCTTCTTTAATTGAGATCCGCAATATTGCAGATGAAATAGCGGATCGTGGCCATGCTTATCAAGCCAATGTGTTGGAATTGTCGCAAACACAGGCGTCAAGCAAAGTGGCACAGCAGTTGGGTGTGGCCGCCGGAGATGCGGTTTTTCATAGCACAATTGTCCACTTTGAAGAGGGCTTACCGGTGCAGTTAGAGCAACGATTCGTTAATCCCGCAGTGATTCCTGATTACTTGAAACAAAACTTTGAATTGATCACTCCCCATACCTACTTAAGCCGCATTGCACCGCTTACCGAGGCGGATCACCAAATTGAGGCTGTGTTAGCGCAAAGCGAATTAGCCGCGTTGTTAGATATCGATGCATCGCAGCCTTGCTTGCAAGTTCAGCGTCGAACGTGGTCGAAAAAAGCCGTTGTGAGCTTTGCAATTTTGACTCATCCCGGCCACCGATATCGCTTAGGCGGGCACTTAACTTTTTAACGTTTTTATTAACAGGCTTGTGCTTGTTTTTACTCAAGCACAGGTTTGCGTCACAGGAAAAATACGATGACAGACAAAAATTTAAGACACGATCCTAAAAGAGTGATTCGTGCACCTAAAGGCACAGAGTTAACCTGTAAAAGTTGGTTAACTGAAGCAGCAATGCGTATGTTAATGAACAACTTAGACCCAGACGTTGCAGAACGTCCTGAAGACTTAGTGGTTTATGGCGGTATCGGCCGTGCCGCGCGTGATTGGTCGTGTTTCGATAAGATTGTAGAAGTGCTTCAACGCTTAGAAAATGATGAGTCTTTGTTGGTTCAATCAGGTAAGCCTGTTGGCGTATTTAAAACCCATGCCGATGCGCCTCGCGTGTTGATTGCGAACTCCAACTTGGTGCCACATTGGGCGAATTGGGAGCACTTTAACGAATTGGATAAGAAAGGCTTGGCGATGTACGGCCAGATGACGGCTGGCAGCTGGATTTACATTGGTAGCCAAGGCATCGTTCAAGGGACATACGAAACATTCGGTGCAGTGGCACGCAAACACTTTGGCGGTGAAGCGAAAGGTAAGTGGGTACTGACTGGTGGTTTAGGTGGAATGGGTGGTGCACAGCCACTTGCTGCGACCATGGCTGGCTTTTCTATGATTGCGGTGGAGTGCGATGAAACACGCATCGATTTTCGTTTACGCACTGGCTATGTAGATAAAAAAGCACACTCGTTAGACGAAGCTATGCAAATGCTTCAAGAATCAATAGATAACAATCAGCCCACTTCAATTGGTTTGCTTGGCAACGCAGCGGATATTTTTGCGGAGCTGGTTGAAAAGAACATCACGCCTGACGTTGTAACGGACCAAACTTCTGCTCACGACCCGTTAAATGGCTACTTGCCACAAGGCTGGACGATGGAGCAAGCGGCTGATATGCGAGCTAAAGACGAAGCGGCAGTTGTTAAAGCGGCGAAACAGTCGATGGCGGTGCAAGTTCAGGCGATGTTGGATTTGCAGTCACGCGGCGCAGCAACGCTTGACTACGGTAATAATATCCGCCAAATGGCATTAGAAGAAGGCGTTGAGAATGCCTTTGACTTCCCGGGATTCGTTCCTGCTTATATTCGCCCACTATTCTGTGAAGGTGTTGGTCCTTTCCGCTGGGCTGCGTTATCGGGTGATCCTGAAGACATCTATAAAACAGATGCGAAAGTGAAAGAGCTTATCCCTGATAATCCTCATCTTCACAATTGGCTAGATATGGCTCGCGAACGTATTCATTTCCAAGGATTACCAGCACGTATTTGTTGGATTGGTTTGAAAGATCGTGCGCGTATTGCGCTTGCTTTCAACGAAATGGTGCGTAACGGCGAATTAAGCGCGCCCGTTGTGATTGGTCGCGATCATTTGGATTCTGGTTCTGTTGCCAGTCCAAACCGTGAAACCGAGTCAATGCTGGACGGTTCTGATGCTGTATCGGATTGGCCATTGTTGAACGCTTTGTTGAGCACTGCTGGAGGCGCAACATGGGTCAGCTTGCACCACGGTGGTGGTGTTGGCATGGGCTTTAGTCAACATTCCGGTGTGGTGATTGTTTGTGACGGTACTGAAGCGGCAGACAAGCGTGTAGGGCGTGTGCTTTGGAATGACCCTGCAACAGGCGTTATGCGCCATGCTGATGCGGGATATGACATCGCCAAAACCTGCGCGAAAGAGCAAGGCCTAGATTTACCTATGCTGGATAAGGAGTAAGAAGTCGATGTTTGCACTGAATATTCAACCGGGAAAATTGTCGCTAAACGATTTACGACAGGTTCATAATCTATCTACGTCATTAACGCTCGATCCGGCTGCAATCCCGGCTATCGAAGCGTCTAATAAGAGTGTGGTGAGCGTACTCGCCGCTGGCAAAGTGGTATACGGCATTAACACTGGCTTTGGCTTGTTGGCAAATACACGCATTGCACCTGAAGAGCTGGAGCTGTTGCAAAAGTCGATCGTACTATCTCATGCAGCAGGCACGGGTAAGTCAATGAGCGACGACGTGGTTCGCTTAATGATGGTGCTGAAAATTAACTCATTATCGCGCGGCTTTTCTGGTGTTCGCCCTGAGTTAATTAACATGTTAATGGGCATGGTGAGCGCGGGTGTTTATCCGTGTGTGCCAGAAAAAGGCTCGGTTGGCGCAAGTGGTGACTTAGCGCCCTTGGCTCACATGAGCTTGCCACTGATTGGTGAAGGCCATGTGCGTTATAAAGGCGAAGTGTTAACGGGTGCAGAAGGCTTGAAAATTGCTGGGTATGAGCCGGTTACGTTAGCGCCCAAAGAAGGGCTGGCACTGCTTAATGGCACGCAAGCTTCAACAGCGCTGGCGCTTTCAGGCTTGTTCCAAGCAGAAAACTTGTTAATCGCAGGTACCGTTGCAGGAGCGTTGAGCGTTGAAGCAGCCCTAGGTAGCCGCGCCCCCTTCGATCCTCGAATCCATGAAGCCCGTGGACAAGAAGGACAAATGGCTTTGGCTGCGTGCTATCGTGATTTGTTAGCAGACCGCTCTGAGATCGGTGAGTCTCATGAGGATTGCGAGAAGGTACAAGACCCTTACTCATTGCGCTGTCAGCCGCAAGTCATGGGAGCATGTTTCGATCAGCTTAAGCATGCCGCTAAAATCTTGTTAGTGGAAGCAAATGGCGTAACGGATAACCCACTTATTTTTGGTGATGACATTATTTCAGGCGGTAACTTCCATGCTGAGCCTGTTGCTTTTGCCGCGGATAACATCGCTTTAGCCATCTCAGAAATCGGCGCATTGTCAGAGCGTCGTACTGCTTTGCTTATTGATAAAAACTTGAGTGGACTGCCGCCGTTTTTGGTTGAAAATGGTGGGGTAAATTCAGGCTTTATGCTGGCTCAAGTGACGGCCGCTGCATTGGCTTCTGAGAATAAAACCCTTGCTCATCCGGGCTCTGTTGATAGCTTGCCTACATCAGCAAACCAAGAAGACCATGTTTCTATGGCGACCTTTGCGGCGCGTCGTTTAACCGATATGTCGGAAAATACGCGTGGAATTTTAGCGGTGGAGTTATTAGCTGCCGCGCAAGGTGTGGATTTCCGTCGCCCTTTGAAGAGTACTGAAAAGCTCGAAGCTGCTTATACGACGATTAGAGCACATGTGCCGTTCTACGATCATGACCGTTATTTCTCACCAGATATCGAGAAAGTTTCGACAATGGTATTAAACGGAGAGTTGAATCCGTTAATGCAAGCGCTTGTGATTTAGCGGGTACAAAAAAATAAGGGCTTGAGGAAGAATGGTTTTAACCACGCTTTCTCAAGCCCTTATCTCGGCAAAGTCGCTTTGCTGCGAGCCTCCACCTAGTCCACAATTTCGTTTCCGTGCCTAGCATCCGTTGCCACATTCCTTAAAGCCACGCTTCCTGCAAGTTGCTGAGCCGCATTCCAATTTGGTCAGCTGCAATACGTTTCCCTGTATTACGTTTTTCTACTCTTCCAGTGAGTAAATCATCCCTGGCTATAATTAACCACTTCCTTAACCCTTATTTCTTCCTGAGTCAGTCCTTTAACAATTCCTTTGAATACAGTCGGCCTTCCTTAATTCCTTGCCTTCCTTTTGTCTGTCCTTAATCAATCCGTTTCTTAGTGAGCATCCATTTACAATGTGCTTATCCGTTAGCGAGTCTTATGTCCTTTTCCATGTTGCCTCCGTGCTCCCTGACTACGAGATATACTTTACGCCAATCTGAAATGGGTGCTAGGTAGGCAAAGAAGAATATTTTTTGAACTTGTTCACAAAAAATAAAGCAAGTTCATATAAAACAAAGGGTTACAATATTTTGAGGTGAGTGTAATACGACAAATTAACGTGAATTCTTATAGTCTTGTAAGAGATGTCTTACAAGGGAGTGAGAAAAAGGGAAGTGGCACTAAACGGCCTTATAGAATCAGACCTAACATCTTGCGCAAATTATTCACCTAATAGGCAGATAAGCGCTTTTCAGCTTAATAAAAAAAGGGGAATCAACGAACAAAATGAGGCAGCAATGACACTTTATATTTCGAAATATTCGTTTTCTTCACAAAAGGCGAGACCGAGAATCAGGCGGCTTTGTTCTTTTTTATGAGAGCGAATATTGGCGACTAATTTTTGTGCTGTTTGTGTGTTAGGAGAAGTAAAAGTAACGACTACCTTTTCTTGCTTAACATGGCTTACCTCATCTTTACCCAATTGAAGGCAACAACCTCCGTGAGATAAATCTATTATGGTGCCATCTGCATGGATATTTTCATTATCAGAACTCAGAAATGAAATGTGTGCTTTCACACTAACAAATTCACGTTTTTCTCGCCGTAGTTGTTTGCAACACAACGAGTGAGGGAAGCTGACGAAAAGTAATTTGTCGGGAAAGGTCACCTTAGAAAGCACACGGCAGCTAAATGCCGCACATTCACCTGAAGTTTTTTCAAAAATGGTGCGTATAATCAAACTCTCTTGTTCGATAATTGCTTCTTTTAGCCCGTTGTAACGCTTTGGATCGGGCAATTCCATCACGAGATATTCATCATCCTTTAACCCGATAATATGAGAGCGAAATCGCTTTTTGCTTGATTTGATTTCCACTTCAACAAACAAGCCGGGTCGTAAATGATCTACCAGCTCTATTTCTTGTACTTCACCATTGGGTTGGTGCGCTTCCATAATGCCCGCCTCATATCAGGTGTACAGATAAGTAAAGTATGGTTGAGATATAAGGAATAGCCAAAATTGGCACATAATTTTTTAGCTAGGCGATAGGCGTGGGAAACGCAATGACCTCATCGATATGTTTTGCGCCAACAGCAAGCATAATCAGTCTATCAATACCAAGAGCCACACCTGCGCACTCAGGTAACCCCGCGTGTAAAGCGTCTAAAAAGCGCTGATCGATTTTTGCCGGATTTAGCCCCATATCAGCTCGTAATTGATTGTCTTTTGCGAAGCGTTGATGCTGCTCTTTTGCATCCGAAAGCTCATGGAAACCATTGGCTAACTCAATACCTTGGTAATAGAGCTCAAAACGGTTTGCTACGCGGCTGTCTTGTGCATTTAGCTTTGCCAGTGCAGCTTGAGAGGCAGGGAAGTGATACACAAAGTATGGAGTATTTTTATCGAGCTGAGTTTCTATCTTCTCGCAAAAAAGCAATTGCAGTAATGTGTCAGAGGAAGACTCTGTTTCAGCGATATTGCCAAAACCCAGTTGGTTGCACACGTGCTTTAACGTGTCGAGTGTCGCAGTTAGTGGGTCCAACGCTAAGTGTTCAATAAAGAGCGCTTGATAGCTGACTCGTTTGATATCAGGGCAATCTAGAATCGTTTTAAGCAAGGCTTCGACTTCATCCATCAGTTGCCAATGATCAAACCCCAAACGATACCACTCTAGCATCGTGAATTCGGCGTTGTGATAGCGTCCGGCTTCTTCATTTCTGAACGCTTTGCTGAGCTGATAAATACACCCGCTCCCTGCGCATAAAAGCCGTTTCATGGCGTATTCGGGCGATGTTTGTAAGTAGAGAGCTTGCTCTTGCACTTCTGAAGGTGAAGCCCATTGTGTTTCAAAGTTGACTAGGTGCGGATCGGTCACTGGCGCATGACTTAAACTGGGGGTATCGACTTCCAACACGTTTCTTTCTAGAAAAAAACGGCGGATTTTTTGCAATATTTCGGCGCGCGTTCTTAAATTTTTAATCGGTGAGGAAGGTTGCCAGCTTGAATTCATGATAGGAAGGGAGTTACGAAGAAAAAGAAGCTGGTGACGGTATTAGCCACCAGCAAAACATCTTATTTTTGTGCGCGAGACACATATTCGCCAGAGCGAGTATCAACTTTAATAATTTCACCCGTTTGAACGAATAGCGGGACACGAACGACAGCGCCAGTTGAAAGCGTAGCTGGCTTGCCGCCAGTGCCAGCGGTATCACCTTTAAGGCCCGGGTCTGTTTCTGTGATTTCTAGCTCTACAAAGTTAGGAGGCGTAACGGCAATAGGGGAGCCATTCCAAAGTGTGATGGTACAGTTATCGTTTTCACGCAACCATTTAATGCTTTCGCCAACGGCTTTTTCGTCTGCGGCCACTTGCTCGAATGATTCGTTATTCATGAAGTGCCAGAACTCACCATCGTTATAAAGGTAAGAAAGTTCTAGGTCCATTACGTCCGCGCCTTCGGCAGTGTCGCCAGACTTGAACGTTTTCTCAAGTACTTTACCTGAGATAAGCTTGCGAATTTTTACGCGGTTGAATGCTTGGCCTTTGCCCGGCTTAACATATTCATTTTCTAAAATGTTGCAAGGCTCTCCATCAAGCATTATTTTAAGGCCCGCTTTGAATTCATTGGTGCTGAAATTCGCCATGTAATCCTCTTAAAAGTATTCTTTAAATTTAGCATGAAGATATTTGGTGCAGATGATACCTAAAAAACTCGAACCTGTAGAGAACCTTTGGCAAAAAGAGTTAGCTGATGTTTTTACTGACCCTTTAAAACTGTTGGATTATTTAGAAATTCAGCCCGAAATCATCTCTCAAACCTTTGGTGCGCGTAAGCTGTTCCCCATGAGAGTGCCAAAGCCATTCGCAAAAAGAATGAAAAAAGGAGACATTCACGACCCTCTGCTGAAGCAGGTTGTGCCGCTTGATGCCGAGTTTAAGGAAGTGGACGGATTTGTGGCTGACCCCTTACTTGAACAGCAGGGCGAGGTGAAAGGGTTGATTCATAAGTACCAAAGCCGGTTGCTTTTGGTGGTGAAAGGCGGTTGTGCGGTGAATTGTCGTTATTGTTTCCGTCGGCATTTTCCTTATCAAGATAACCAAGTGAATCGAGCAGGGTGGCAAGCGGCGCTGGATTACATTCGTCAGGATGAAGCCATTAATGAGGTTATCTATTCTGGTGGCGACCCGCTCATGGCAAAAGATGACTTTTTGCAATGGCTAACACGTGAAATTGAATCGATACCGCATGTTCAATATCTGCGGATCCATACGCGCTTACCCGTGGTGATACCCGCTAGGATTTCGTCAGAGCTTGTGCAGTGGTTTACGCAATCGCGATTAAAGCCAATTATGGTGGTACATGTTAATCACGCCAATGAGATCGATGCCGAGTTTGCAGCGGCAATGCAGGTATTGCACGAACAAAACGTGACATTATTGAATCAAAGTGTGTTGTTAAAAGGCGTTAATGATTCGGTTGAAGCACAAGTCGCACTGAATTCGCGATTATTTGAGATTGGTGTAATGCCTTACTATCTGCATATGCTAGATAAAGTGGCTGGGGCGAGTCATTTTTTAGTAGAAGATGAAAAAGCGGTAGATATTCAAAGAGAAGTGATAAAGCGTATGCCAGGATATTTGGTTCCAAAGCTCGTTAGAGAGATAGGAGGCCAGCCCGGCAAAACGCCAATAGACTTACAACTTCACCCATAAACTGCCTTAGGCGTGTGTATCAACATTTCCACCAACAGCAGGGTTTGCTGAAGTTGCTTTAGGAGTCTCTGCTGATTCAAGTAGTTGAACCGCTTGTTGACCTTCTTTTTCTTGTTGAGAGTTCGCTAGTTTTGCAGAGCGAAGTTCCGCTGAAGCATTGGCAGCGTGTGAGCCACCTGCACCAGAAATTTCCATACCAAAGTTCCTCAAGTTTGTTGCAAGACCTTGATGGGGAAACCCACAGGCTTGTCGATTAGTTAAAAAACAGGCAGAATTGCCCGCCTTCGTTCTCCTCATCGGCAGAAAGGGAGAAAACTTTAGCAATTTTTTAAAAAAAATTTATGAACGCAGTCATTACGCAATTAAAAGAAAATTTACAGTTACTCTATCGAAAGTCCATTGATGCGGACGCCGCGCTTAAGCAACTTCGTGGACAAGGCAAAGGCAAATTCGAGCAAATCTTTGATAAACAATCAGGTTTTCAAAGTACGAGCAAAGAGTTTCGTCCTTACGTAGAAGAAATCGCTCGGGATGTTGATGCACTGTTGCATCAAAATGAGGTTTCAATGCAACAAAGCCTCCCTAACATTGTTAAAAAAATAGAGTTGTTGTTTAAAACATTGTCGGGATTCCAGCAAAGCTTAAAGGACTAGCGCCTAATATTTGTTCTGGATCAGCCTTGTTGTCTGTATCGGTTGTTTTTTAATCAACTTGAGCCATAATTAACAATGGTGAAAGAGGAGTTGTTATGCAAGTAACGGCGACAGTAAACAGCATCAATACAGGCATCAATGCGACCACAACGCCAACCGTCGAGGACGACACTCGTCCAAATGCTTTTGGTATTGGTTCTGAGAATCAGCCAGAGGTAGAACTTTCACCTCAAGCCCGCATTCTTCAGCAAACCGATCAAAATCAACGTGATTTACGTGAGCGGTTTGATGAGCAAAGAGAAAATGCACGCCAAAGTGACAGTGATCCGGTGCAAGAGCAAGGGCAGGATGATGGCTTTGTGCGTGTATCGAGCAGTGAAGGTTCCACTCAGAAGAATAACTTGCCCGCCGAGCGGGCTGCGCAGGTTTATCAGGCTATTTCTCGATTACTATAACGCCGTAGCGTCAGAGAGGGGCCGTGGTGTCAGAAAGGAGCCGAGGCGTCAGAGAGGAGAAATAGCCCTGCTTTTATTTAAAAGACGACTTATTCCGCTTTAGCGACGAGTGTTTTTTTGAACCAGCGCTCCAACATATTCTTTTCGTATCGCAACCCATCGCTTTTAAAACGGCCAAGGTGGTGTTCTTGAAAGCTCATGTCTTTTAACGTTTCTTCTCCTGCTTTAACGGTTTCGCCATTGCTATCAAGCAAGGTGTAAGAAAAGTTAATACGAGGGAAATCAACACGCTTAATAACACGAACGTCTTGGGTATTGCTCATGCCAGCCATATGGCCGGGCCAAACATGACCCGCTAAATCCAAATCCGTCACGACCAGATTCAAGTGTTGTCCTTCCGGGAGTTTAGTGGCCAGCTTTTCCATAAATTTTTCTAGTTTCTTGAAAGTGGACTCTTGGAAGCGCTTTTTGGATTGGTTCGAAGGACGAATGTCCGTGTAACTCTTTGGGTCTTGCCATTCTATATTGACTCTACCCTCAGGCTCTTTTTCTTCGTCAGCATGTGTGTCTGCAAAAGTAAGAAAAGAGCAAAGTGCTGTTGATAGCAGTAACGTGGAAAATAACTTTGTCATGATAATACCGTCTTTCATGTCGATCCAAAAAGCTTCATCGAGACGAAGCTCGTGTCTATGTTAAGGGACATCTTCGTACTGATTAAGTTCAGATATTTCTACGCGATTCCTTCCCTTCTTCTTGGCTTTATACAACGCTTCGTCGGCCTGTTGGAGTATCACTTTGTAATCATTACCAATCGGTAGCATTGCACACACACCCACACTAGTAGTGATTTGATGTTGCTGTCCGTTGTATTCAAATATTTGATTACTCAGTGTTTGTCGAATGTTTTCGGCAATACGAATAGCCGAAGCAATATCCGTTTGGGGGAGAATAATAGCGAATTCTTCACCGCCATATCGCACGACAGTGTCGCAGCGTCGTTTGGCGATATTTTTGATTATCTTAGCTGTATGAACGAGGCATTCATCACCAAACATATGACCGTGTTTATCATTTATTTTCTTAAAATGATCGAGATCTATCATTAGCAGCGCAATTTCTTTTCGGTTGCGCTGTGCTAAATACCACTGTTGCGAAATCTGTTCATTGAAGAACATTCGATTATAGGTTTTAGTGAGAAAATCGGTTTGGCTTAATGTTTGTAATTCGTGCTGTTTTTCTTGCAGGGACCATTCGATTTTGAACGCCCTTGTATACTCGCGGTGATTCCTGTGGGTTAGGAAGATTAAATAACAGCAAAAGAAACAGAGAATAAGGCCAAGGTTCCACTGCGTGGAGTTGAAGGTTAAGAAGCTTGCAGTGGGCGCAATCAATATAAAGTTATACACCACGGATATTTTGAATTTGGGCGTTAACGAAATCACCGAAGCGCTGGCTATTCCGGCGGTTAATAAATTAACGGCAGTGTTGAGCTCTTCAAAGTGGGGATTGGCATTCGCAGAGAAAAATAGCGAACTCCACAAACAGGCATGAATGCAAATAAAGCACGCTTGGAGATTTCTCCACACTTTAGGGTGCTTTTCATAAAAAGTGGTTGTGGTCATTGCAAGCGTATAGCGCAGAAGGCTTATGACAATAAATGAAGCGGCCATTAACCAGCAAAAAGTAGGGTACTGCTGGTAAAAATCGGTTGTTGTAAATAGCAAAGGCCACGCGATCCCGTAAAAGATAATTCCGGGTTTAGAGCGGTTCACGAAGTCGTAGTCGATACGCTTTTGGAACGCGTTTTGCAGCAAATCGCCTGTACTCATTGGCCTTCTTTAAGAGTTAATCACGCTTAATTTGATTATAGTCAGGCTATGAAGAATGTCTTCACTTTTGAAGAGGAGTTTTTGCAAAGGTGGGTAATTAACCCACCCGCTTTTCCAATCTTTAAATGTTAACCCTAGAATAAATCGGGGTTGAGCAAGTGAAGCATCTCTTTAGCTTCCATTTGCGTTTGTTTGGTGAGGGCATCTAAATCTTCATAGTGCAAATCCATCGCATCCATCACGCTGCCATCGATGGGATTTCTGCGTTTGAACTCATCTTCGAAAACCGATTTAAGCGACGTGCGATAAGCTAGGTATAACACGGCAGTTTCTTTATTTTTGATGGCATGATCCGCGCTATGAATATGGGCAAGTGGCTCAAACAGCTGATTGGGTAGTTGCCATGCTTTCAAAATCTCTGCGGTGCAATCGGAATAGTAAAAGCCAAGGTGTTTTTGTTGGGAGTCCCAGGGCATATGTTGTGCGATTTCAGCTTGAATCGCGGATGCTTGCTCTGGAGCTTGTTTTGCAATGGCAAGCTCGGCAAAGTTATTGAGTAATCCCATTAAAAAGAAACGTTCGCTACCTCTGACTTTCACGACTTTTGAAATGTTCTGTGCCATTAAGCCGCACATCACGCTTTGTTTCCAAAAACGTTCCAAGTCAACAATGTCATTTTGAAACTGCTGATAAGCATTTGCTGCGGTTTCCGACATCACCAAAATATACAGTGCCTCTCCACCAATGATATTAATGGCTTTGCTAATTGAACTGACTTGGGAGCGAAACCTAAACAATGAACTATTCGCGAGTTTTAATAACTTGGAACACAAAGAGGGATCCAATGAAATGAGCGCTGCAATGTCGTCCGTGTGAGTTTGCGGGTTGTCCAACATACTTCGAATGTTCACGCAAACCTCGGGTAAGGCGAACGATTCTTTAACTTTTGATGCAAACTTTAAAGCTGTCACTTAAGCTCCTTTATTCGTTTTCTGACAGTACAAGATCAGGACTGCGAATTATTACAAAAACACATATAAAGACAACTGGGTATCGCCAATTAAAATAGCCGTTCAGGTTATTAAATAAGCAGC
>Ga0163110_10001355_pt1 | contig 12450 bp, 7 predicted proteins | sample CRUFie1St17metaG_FD_108703 | JGI IMG/M metagenome (GOLD analysis project Ga0163110, IMG submission 108703) | Marine microbial communities from the Costa Rica Dome - CRUD Field 142mm St17 metaG | ecosystem: Environmental > Aquatic > Marine > Oceanic > Photic zone | place: Costa Rica: the Eastern...
AAGTCTTCTAATCTTGGTGGATTTTCCATTCCTAAAGCAATGTTTTCGGCAACATTTAAAGCATCAAACAAGGAAAAATGTTGGAAGACCATTGCTATGCCACTTTGCCGGGCCTTACTTGGTTCTGAGGGTCTGAAGTTTACTGAACTCAGCTTCATACTGCCAGAGTCTGGCTGCATTAAGCCGTATATCATCTTAACAAGCGTTGATTTACCCGCACCGTTTTCTCCTAGTAATGCGTGGATTTCACCTGATTTGATCTGATAACTCACTTCGTCGTTAGCTTTCACGTCTGGAAACGATTTGGATATGCCGTCCATTTGTAGCAAAACTTTGGCCACGCGACATTCCTCCATAAACTTTAAGTTAACGACGTTACGAGTGTCTCACTTTACGGACATTAATTTCCTGCTCAAGCCCAAAAATTTTTAAATACGCGTTGTTAAAAAATAAAATTTGGGGCACACCTACAGTCAGCATCAATTTTCTGGAAGTTTTATGTCCTCGGCTGCACAATTTATACACCTACGACTTCATTCTGAGTACTCGCTTTTACAGGGAGCCATGCGTTTAAAATCGCTGCCTGACCTCTGTATTGAAGAAAATATGCCTGCCGTGGCCGTAACGGATAAGAATAATTTGTTTTGCGCTTTAGAATTTTCTGTTTCTGCCAGTAGCAAGGGCATTCAGCCAATCATTGGATGTCAAATAGACACCTTATACTCAGATTTAAAAGTTGGTGAAACTTTGCCAAAAGTAGCTTCACTTGTTTTGATTGCTCAGAATGAAAAGGGTTTTCAAAACCTGATGAAACTTAATTCATGCCTTTACCTTGACGAAGATAAGAGAGGTGTACCTCGGGTTGATCTGCTTGAATTAGAAAAATATTCAGACGATCTGATTTGCCTTTCGGGTGGTCCAAGTGGTCCAATAGGTTCGTTGATAGCAAATGGTCAAGTGGATAAAGCAATAAATTATGCTTCTAGGCTTTCAGAGATTTTTCAAGATCGTTTTTACATTGAATTACAGCGACATCCAGAGGAGAGCGGATTACCTGTTCTTGAGCAAAAAACAGAACCTTTTTTACTAAAAATTGCATATGATATGGATATTCCAGTTGTTGCAACAAATGACGTACATTTTCTAAACTCAGAGGCATTTGAGTCTCATGATGCTTTGCTGTGTATCGCTGATGGTGCTTATGTTGATCAACAAGAACCCAGAAGAAGATTGACACGACAACATTATTTCAAGACAGCATCGGAAATGTTAGCTCTTTTTGCTGATATACCTGAAGCAATAGAAAATACCATTGAAATTGCTAAACGATGCTCGTTCATGGTTTCACGCCGCGATCCAATTTTACCAAAATTTGCTGACGATGAAGTCACTGAGTTGAGACGACAAGCTAATGAGGGCTTACAGAAGAGGCTCGCGGTAATTCCACATGCTGTTTCAATTGAAGATTACCAAAAAAGATTAGATTTTGAGCTAAACGTCATAATCAATATGGGCTTTCCTGGTTACTTTTTGATTGTTGCTGATTTTATTCAATGGTCAAAAAAAAATAAAATTCCTGTGGGCCCTGGCCGGGGATCAGGAGCTGGATCACTCGTGGCTTATTCACTGACAATAACGGATTTAGATCCAATTAGATATTCACTTCTTTTCGAGCGTTTCTTAAATCCAGATAGAGTCTCAATGCCTGACTTTGATATTGATTTCTGTATGGATCGAAGAGAAGAAGTGATAAGATATGTTCAAGAAAAATATGGTCACGATCGTGTTGGTCAAATAATTACTTTTGGTGCATTACTGTCGAAAGCGGCCATTCGAGATATTGGTCGTGTCTTACAAATGCCATACGGACAGGTTGATCGTCTTGCAAAGATGATTCCAGTTGAAGGTGTCAAACCTGTATCAATCGAAAAAGCTATCGAAGAGGAACCTAGACTTAAAGAGGCGGCAAAAAATGAAGAGGTTGTGGAGAGGCTTTTGCATTATGGAAAAGAAGTTGAAGGTCTTTTAAGAAATGCCGCAACGCATGCTGCTGGAGTAGTAATCGGCGATAGGCCGTTAGACTCACTGGTACCATTATATAAAGATCAAAAATCCGATATGCCGGCAACTCAATATAACATGAAATGGGTTGAAGAATCAGGATTGGTTAAGTTTGACTTTTTGGGCTTAAAAACTTTGACAGTTATTCAGAATGCTGTGGAATTAATATTAAAGTCGGGTCGTCCCCTTCATGTGGATGCCGATGGAAAGCAACTATATGCACCTAAAAGCGGTGCTGAAAATGAAATTAATGCTATCCCTTTGGATGATGAGGAAACCTACCAGCTCTATTCATCTGCTAAGACACATGCGGTTTTTCAGGTTGAAAGCCAGGGCATGATGGATGCTCTCAAGAGAATGAAGCCAAATTGCATTGAAGATATTGTGGCGTTGGTTGCTTTATATCGCCCAGGACCAATGGAAAATATCCCAGCTTATTGTGAGGTGAAAAATGGTTTAAAAGAACGAACCTCGATACACCCGTTAATTGACGATATATTGCAAGAGACACAAGGTATAATAGTTTATCAAGAGCAGGTTATGCAAATTGCTCAAGTTATGGCTGGATATAGTTTGGGTGAAGCAGACTTGTTGCGGAGAGCAATGGGTAAAAAGATTAAAGAGGCAATGGATGCCGAGCGACCGAAATTTGAAAAAGGTGCAGCAGAAGCCGGAGTGGCGAAAAAAAAGGCTTCGGAAATATTTGATTTATTATCAAAATTTGCAAATTATGGATTTAACAAATCGCACGCAGCTGCTTACGCGGTTGTCAGCTATCAAACTGCTTGGTTGAAAACTAATCACCCGTTAGAATTTATGGCAGGTGTAATGAATTGTGATATTCACTTAACAGAAAAACTGGCGATATATTTTGAGAAAGTTGTTAAAAAAGAATTAGAGCTTCCATATTCACCGCCATGTGTAATTAAATCTCATGCAAAATTTTCAGTAGTTAACGGATCGTTAGTTTACGGTTTAGGTGCTCTCAAGAATGTTGGGCTTGAAGCTATGCAACTCATTACAGATGCGAGAGGTTCGAACCCTTTTTCAACTCTTTTTGATTTCGCCAGAAGAGTTGATTTAAAACGTATAGGTAAAAGACCGTTGGAGATGTTGGTACGGGCAGGTGCTTTTGATCAGCTTGATTACAATAGAAAAAGGGTTTTCTCCGCTCTTGATGATTTGGTTAATTATTCAGTGGCAGTTAATGAACAAAAATCATCAAATCAAGTTTCTTTATTTGGTGAAACTGGTGATGATTTGCCTGAGCCTCGTATTAAGGATTGTCAAGACTGGCTTCCAGCTGAACGACTAGCTGAGGAGTATACTGCTATAGGCTTTTATTTGTCAGACCATCCATTAGGTGATTATGCCACTGCTTTAAAACGCAATGGAATTTTGACTTTAGATGAAGTAATCAGCAAGGCTGAAAAAGGTCCCTTTATCGCAAAAATGGCGGGTGTAGTAGCCAACCGTCAAGAACGAAAATCAGCGAGAGGCAATCGATTTGCATTTTTACAACTGAGCGATAAAACCGGTTCTTATGAAGCAACACTTTTCTCAGAAGTTCTAGAAAAGTCGAGGGAATACATAGAAACGGGTTCCAAGGTTTTAATTACTGTAGAAGCTTCCCTAGATTCAGATCAAATTAAGTTATTAGCCAGATCAATTAGTCCTTTGGATATTGGTATTTCTAATATTGATTCAGAAGGAATGCGAATTTTTGTTAATGATGAAAATGTTATAAGTTCTGTTGCTTCAGTATTGGATCAATCGAAAGATAAAGCCAAAATAGGGGCTATGGGTCCGATATATTTACGTCTCCTCAATTCAACTTTGCCCGGAGAAGTTGAAATTGATTTAGGTGAAAATTTTCCTATAAATCCGCAAGTTAGAGGAGCAATTAAAAGTCTGAGTGGGGTTGTGGAAATTGAGGAAATATAGATATTATTTACTTCAGTTCGAGTAAAAACTTTCCACCAATAAAATTTCTGCTAAGTGTTCAGCCGTAAGGGGCAATGCATGAGCGATCAATTTAAAATTACTTTGGCACAACTCAATGCAACAGTTGGTGATCTAAAAGGTAACGCCGATAAAGTAATGAAAGCATGGGTAAAAGCTCGTGATGAGTATAGTAATATCATAGCATTTCCTGAACTATTTATAACTGGCTATAATCCACAAGACTTAATCTTAAAGCCTGCCTTCCAAAAAGCTTCTTATGATATCATTAAAAAAATAGCAGAAGATTGTTTGGAGGGACCAGCCATAGCACTTGGTGGACCGTTTTGTGAGGCAGGAAAACTTTATAACGCTTATTACATATTGTCCCAAGGTAAAATACAAGCAATTATCAAAAAACATCATCTTCCTAATCAAGAAGTTTTTGATGAAGTGCGCTTATTTTCATCTGGTACAGTAGATGGACCATTTCAGGTCGACCAAATGCGAATAGGAAGCCCAATATGTGAAGACGCATGGCATACCGATATTGTTGAAACTCTAGCAGAGACCGGAGCTCAAACACTTTTAGTACCAAATGGAAGTCCATATTACCGAGATAAAACCGATATAAGACAGAATGTTATGGTTTCCAGAGTTGTAGAAAGCGGTCTACCTCTTGTTTATCTAAATTTAGTAGGAGGCCAAGATGATCAGGTTTTTGATGGTGGATCGTTTGTCTTGAACCCGGGTGGCGAACTTGTTTTGCAAATGCCTCAATTTGAAGAAAACATTGCAACTTGTGTCTTCAATAAATCTGATGGTAGGTGGAAGGCTGAGATGGGGCATAAATCTCGTATTCTTGACGCTTTAGAGTCAGATTATTTTGCTATGGTAGTAGGATTACGTGACTATTGCAAAAAAGCAGGATTTGATAAAGTCGTTATAGGCCTTTCGGGAGGCGTTGACAGTGCTTTAGTAGCAACTATTGCTGCGGATGCATTGGGCCCAGAGTCTGTAAGAGCTGTAATGCTTCCATCTGAGTATACTAGTAGAAGTTCTCTCGATGATGCTGCTGAGTTATCTAAAAATTTAAACTGCCGATACGACCATCTTTCTATAGAAGACGGTAGGGTTGCAATTTCTGAAACACTTTCAGGTTTATTTAAGGGAACAAAGCCTGATTTAACCGAAGAAAACATTCAATCTCGATTGAGAGGGTTATTATTAATGGCAATATCCAATAAGTTTGGTGAAATGCTGCTAACCACGGGAAATAAATCTGAAGTTTCAGTGGGTTATGCTACCATATATGGAGATATGGCCGGTGGATATAATCCAATCAAAGATCTTTATAAAACACGGGTGTTTGATATCTGCAGATGGCGTAATGAAAACAATAGGCCTTGGATGAAGGTTTCCGGGCTGGATGTCATTCCAGTTAACATAATTGAAAAACCACCGAGTGCTGAATTGCGACCTGATCAGAAAGATAGTGACAGTTTGCCAGACTATTTTGTATTGGATGGAATATTAAAAATTCTTGTTGATGAAGACGGAACTGTTGAGGATTGTACTAATGCAGGGTTCACGAAGGAGGATGCGCAGCGCGTTCAGAGACTACTTTTTATAAACGAATATAAGCGCTATCAGTCTGCACCGGGAACGCGGTTGAGTAAGCGGGCTTTCTGGCTTGATAGGCGCTATCCAATAGTGAACCGGTGGAGTGAATAGTTATTTTGCTCATCCACCTAATGTAATGAAACAAGTGTATGCCTTCTTTGTGTAGAAAATGTTTTAATACTTTCAATGAAGAAGGGCGATGCCCAAGATGCAGTTCACCTTTTGTAGTGTCAAACAATGAATTATTTAATCTTAACATTGCCCATATGGATTGTGATGCATTCTATGCAAGTGTTGAAAAGCGCAATAACCCAGAATTAGCAGATAAGCCTGTAATTATTGGGGGTGGGAAACGAGGTGTCGTTTCCACAGCCTGCTATATAGCCAGAATACGTGGTGTTAAATCAGCAATGCCTATGTTTAAAGCCCTTGAAAAATGTCCAGATGCAGTTGTTATCAGGCCGCGGATGAAATTATATGCTGAGATAAGCCATCAGATTAGAGAAATGATGAACGACATCACGCCCTTAGTCGAACCTTTGTCTCTTGATGAAGCTTTTATGGATTTGTCTGGTACTCAAAAGTTACATGGCGTCCCACCGGCTGTAATGCTGGCGAAGTTGATGGATAGGATCTATGAAAAACTAGGTTTGACGGGTTCAATTGGACTTTCTCATAATAAATTCTTGGCAAAGATTGCTTCAGATTTGGATAAACCTAATGGATATTCAATAATTGGTGAGGCAGAGACGGACACTTTTTTAAGGGACAAATCCATTCGTTTGATATGGGGCGTCGGAGTTTCAATGCAACAGTCATTAGAAAAAGCTGGTATAAGAACTTTTTGCGATTTGTTGAGGTGGGATCGAAAAGAACTGGTTAAGAAATTTGGATCTATGGGCGACCGGTTATGGTTTCTCGCAAGAGGTCAAGATCGTCGCGTTGTGTCGAATAGCGACCGCGTTAAATCTATTTCCAATGAGACGACCTTGATCGAAAACACAAGTGATTTGCGGGTATTAGAAGGATATTTATGGAGATTGTGCGAAAAGGTTTCATCTAGGGCTAAGGCTAGAGGACTGGCTGGCACAATCATGATTTTAAAATTAAAATCGTCAAAGCATAAATTAATTACAAGACGCGTAACTTTACGTGATCCAACACAACTGGCAGATGTTCTATTTCGTTCAACTTTTCCTTTATTGCAATCATCAATAGTAAACGGGCCATTTAGACTTGTGGGTGCAGGTATGTCCGGTCTTTGTTTGGCATCTCAAGCTGAACGCGAGCCAGAATTGATAGACGATGGAGCGGTCAACCGAATAAAAGTAGAACGAGTGACTGACGAAATTAGAGAAAAATTTGGAGATGAAGCAATGATTAAAGGTAGATCTCTACTTTAATCACTCTGCGGCAATTTTGTCAGACTTGCAGATTAATGATGAAATTTGAATGAGCGCAGGAAGAAGCCTAGACTTTAATTTTCCAAAATCAGAGTTTGGTAAAATTTTCTCTTCATCCATATACAGGGAACGATCTATTTCCAATTGAATAGCGTGAATTCGTTCTTTGATTTTGCCATGATGTTTGGTTATAAAAGCACCAGCAAAAGGTGTATTTTTTGCCACTCTAAAACCGTGTTGTTTTAATATCGAAATTACGAGATTTGTATATTCAGGATCACTAGACATGCCAAACCTATCTCCAACAACAATTTCAGGCGCAAGTTTAAGAGAAGAAGATGTTGAAACAGCTTCGTGTGGCATTGAATGTATATCTATTAGTAGACTTTGACCGAATATAGACTGTGCTCTTTTTAATATATTTGAAAGATCTTTATGATAAGGACGCCAATAATAATTTATTCTAAATTCTGCTTGCTCCAAACTTAGTTTGCCTCGATAGATTTCCTTTCCATGGGAAACTACTCGTGGAATTACACCTAAGCCACATGAAACTCGCGGGTTTATTACATTATTTGAAATGCCGCTAATTAAAGCAGGATCTAATTCGTCTGGTGAGCGATTTAAGTCTATAAAAGCCCTTGGTGCATTTGCTATTATTTTGGGGGCGCCGTATTTTTCAATTCCATCTATTAATTGGTCCAAATAAGCGTCTTCTGAAGATCGAATCGATGTTTCCCCTAATATTGATTGGTTTAAAAATGACACTCCATAGTCTCGCCCAGAGTGTGGTAAAGCAAAAACAACTCCGGAGGTGAGTGAGTTTGGCTCAATTATAGAATGTTGCCTAATATCGGTAAAAACACTGCTCATAGTTTAGTCTTAGCTTAAAAGATAAAAAATCAAAAGCTCTTGATGTCTGATCAATGTAATATTATAGACCGCACATCGGCGCGGTAGACCCGCGCCCCTTTTGTTGGGGTGTTTAGTTCGTCGGTTTGGGCGGTTAGCTCAGCGGTAGAGCACTACGTTGACATCGTAGGGGTCACTGGTTCGATCCCAGTACCGCCCACCATTTGGGCTCGTTTGAGCAAAGTAAAGGTGCTTACTTGCACCGCGAAAAAAAGGGAGAACCTTATGAAGGTTAAAAACTCACTCCGTTCGCTAAAGCAGCGCCACCGTGACTGCCGAGTAGTTCGACGTCGTGGACGTGTATACGTGATTAACAAAACCCAAAGACGTTTTAAAGCTCGTCAAGGTTAAGCAATTATCTATTAATTTCGTTCAAAACATTTTGGGCTGCCGCCTTCGGGTCAGAAGATTGTGTTATTGGCCGACCGACTACGATATGATTTGATCCATTTTTGATAGCAGCACCCGGTGTGGAAATCCTTTTCTGATCTCCTAATTCAGCACCCTTTGGACGAATACCGGGAGTTACAATCAATTTTCCTGCAGAACTAATCAGTTTTCTAATTTTCTTGCTTTCCAATGGAGACGCAATCACACCATCAGCTCCCGCCTGAAACGCACGGTCTGCTCTCTCAACTACTAAATCACTGATGTTTCCAGGTTTGTACATAATCGCGGTTAAGTCTTCTCGATCAAGCGAAGTTAATATTGTTACAGCAAGAATTTTTAGATTTGAACCCGAGGCCCCTTCTTTCGCAGCTCTGACGACATTGGGGTCACCGTGGACAGTCAAAAAGTCCAGTTCATATTTGGCTATGCCTTTCACAGCAGCCTCAACTGTGGCTCCAATGTCATAAAGTTTTAGATCTAAAAAAATTCGTTTGCTGTGTTCCTGCTTAAGTTCATCTGCAAGAGCTAGACCGCCTCCAGTTAACATTCCGAGGCCTATTTTGTAAAATGAAACAGTCTTACCCAACTTATTAACAATATCCATGCCTGTAATTATATTTGGAACATCTAAGGCAACTATTAAGCGTTCGTCTGGCATACTTCCCTCAAAATTAGCTACAATACATTGTTTGTTTCAGTGAACTTTTTTGGCGTCAAGCTTGTATCATAAATATTTCTGGCGATTTTAAATTGTGAGGTTATTTGCGCATGATCTTGAAATTAACTTAGTCGATACCCAACTCAACAATAAGGCTGAAATGAATATGCTTAGTCTAGATATTCTATACAGCGCTTTTGAAGAAGGAGAAAAACCATGGACTTAAATAAGTTCACGGAGCGAGCAAAGGGTTTCGTCCAAAGTGCCCAAACAATAGCACTTCGCGAAAATCACCAAAGGCTTGTGCCAGAACATTTACTGAAGTCTTTAATTGACGATGATCAAGGTCTTGCAGCGAGCTTAATCTCTAATTCAAAAGGAAACGTTAATGAAATCAAAATTTTATTAAACTCAATTTTAGAAAAGCAGGTTAAGGTAAATGGTAATGTGCAGCCATTTGCCGATCCTTCGTTTTTAAAAGTTTTGGATGAAGCAAAAACACTTGCGCAAAAATCTGGTGATCAGTTTGTTGCTACAGAACGATTACTAACAGCACTTTCTATGGTAAAGTCTGGAGCAAAAGAAGCTTTGCTCACAGCAGGAATGACTCCTCAAAAAATCAATAATTCTATTAACGAGATGCGGAAAGGTCGGACAGCAGATAGTGCTAGTGCTGAAGATAATTATCAAGCTCTTGAGAAATATGCACAGGACCTTACGAGTTATGCACGTCAAGGTAAAATTGATCCCATTATCGGTCGTGATGAAGAAATACGACGAGCTATGCAAGTTCTTTCGCGTAGAACAAAAAACAATCCTGTTTTAATTGGAGAGCCAGGTGTTGGAAAAACAGCTATTGCTGAAGGAATGGCATTGAGAATCGTGAATGGTGATGTTCCAGAGTCGTTGAAAAATAAAAAGTTAATGGCCCTTGATATGGGATCTTTAATTGCTGGCACAAAGTATCGAGGTGAGTTCGAAGAAAGACTAAAATCAATTTTAGTTGAAATTTCTGCTGCTGCGGGTGAGATAATTTTGTTTGTTGATGAAATGCATACCTTAGTGGGGGCTGGAAAAACCGAAGGTGCGATGGATGCGGCAAATCTGATTAAACCAGCACTGGCTCGAGGAGAGCTCCACTGTATCGGAGCGACGACTTTGAACGAATATCGCAAATATGTGGAAAAAGATGCGGCTTTAGCTAGGCGATTCCAGCCTGTCATGGTTTTGGAGCCAACGGTAGAAGATACAATATCAATACTCAGAGGAATCAAGGAAAAATATGAATTGCATCATGGGGTAAGGATTTCTGATGCTAGCTTGGTAGCCTCTGCAACACTGTCAAATCGGTATATTACCGATCGATTTTTGCCAGATAAAGCAATCGATCTGATCGATGAGGCGGCAAGCCGCCTAAGAATGCAAGTGGACAGTAAGCCAGAAGAGTTGGATGCATTGGACCGGGAAATTTTGCAAAAGCAAATTGAGGCAGAAGCTTTGCGATTAGAAGAAGATGCTTCTTCTAAGAAGCGCCTATCATTTTTGGAAAAAGATCTAAACGAATTACAAGAGTGCAGTACTGAATTGACTGCAAAGTGGCAGGCTGAAAGGGATGAGTTGGCTGGTGCGCGTGATCTAAAGGAACAGTTAGAAAAAGCTCGTGCAGATCTTGATGGAGCGAAGCGTTCTGGTGATTTGGTAAAAGCTGGTGAACTTTCGTATAGCATTATTCCTAAACTTGAAAAACAATTATCAAATGCGGAGGATAAAGAAGCTGATGGTAAAATGGTGGAAGAGACAGTTCTTCCTGACCAGATAGCTTCTGTTGTTGAGCGCTGGACTGGTATTCCAACAACCAAAATCTTAGAAAGCGAACGTGAAAAGCTACTGCGCATGGAAGATGCTTTAGAAAACAGAGTAATAGGCCAGAGAAAAGCTGTTCGTGCACTTGCTAGTGCAGTGCGCCGAGCGCGCGCAGGCTTGAATGATGAAAATCGGCCTTTGGGATCATTTTTATTTTTGGGCCCCACAGGTGTTGGCAAAACCGAGTTAACCAAAGCAGTAGCTGAGTTTTTGTTTGAGGATGAATCTGCAATGATGCGAGTGGATATGTCTGAGTTTATGGAAAAACACGCGGTTGCGCGTTTGATAGGGGCCCCGCCTGGTTATGTGGGATATGACGAAGGTGGAGTTCTAACAGAAGCGGTTCGGCGTAGACCTTATCAAGTTGTATTATTTGATGAAGTTGAAAAGGCACATCCCGATGTCTTTAATATCTTGCTCCAGGTTCTTGATGATGGGGTCCTTACAGATAGTCATGGGCGCGTCGTTGATTTTAAGCAAACACTCATTATTTTGACTTCTAATCTTGGGGCTCAAGCACTTAGTCAGTTACCTGAAGGATCAAATTCATCTGATGCAAAAAGAGATGTGATGGATGCGGTTAGGGCTCATTTTAGGCCAGAATTTCTGAATCGACTTGACGAAATATTAGTTTTTGACAGGCTAATGCGAGAGGAAATGTCTGCCATTGTTGATATTCAGCTTAGTAGATTGGCGAGACGTTTGAATTCTAGAAATATTAAAATAGAATTGGATCAGAGTGCTAAATCTTGGTTGGCAAATGAGGGTTATGATCCCGTTTTTGGTGCTCGGCCATTAAAAAGGGTTATCCAGAACGCAATACAGAACCCTATAGCTGAAATGTTGTTGTCAGGCGATATCGATGATAACGATAAAATAAATGTGACAGCGGGTGCAGATGGGTTAATTGTAGGTGATCGATTAGGTAAATCGGGCATTTCTCCTCCTGAAGATATTGTTGTTCACTGAAAATTTTATAAAAGTTCTGTTTAGAATAGAAATGAGATGCGTTATTAGAATCTACAAAGAAATTTTTCGATTCAATATGTAGTGATAGTTTACTGATTTCTGACTAACTGTGGTGGTATTGTAACTTTATTGAAAACTGAGTTGAAAATGGGTTATTTTATTTCGTAATGTTTTTCTCTTAATTTATTATTTTTAATCTAAAAATTCTCATATAAATATGAAAAAAATGAACTTAAAATAAGATTTTAGTGAAAATCTTTTTTTTTTATTAAAAAAGGGGTTGCGAGATACTGTTCTTATGGTTAGAAGCCCCTTCACTGGCACAGATTTTTTTCTTTGCTGGTTTGGTTAAATTGGTTTAGAATTAGTTTGACTCAATAAATTCAGAGGTGATGGTCGGCGGTAAGCGCGAACTAATAAAGCGCTGCGGCTCGATTTGTGTCTTTGTAACGTTGTTTGAAAATTTGGAACACAGAAGAGATATGTGGGCAGTTTGGTTCTTTCGATGGATCATCTCTTGCATATCGCGCTACTAGAGGTAACTCGATGATGTAGTGTCAGCTTCACTGTTTGTCGGCTTTCGGTAACTTTGGTTACTGATGCAACAAACAGTTTTGATCGGTTTGAACA
>Ga0163110_10001356_pt1 | contig 12449 bp, 10 predicted proteins | sample CRUFie1St17metaG_FD_108703 | JGI IMG/M metagenome (GOLD analysis project Ga0163110, IMG submission 108703) | Marine microbial communities from the Costa Rica Dome - CRUD Field 142mm St17 metaG | ecosystem: Environmental > Aquatic > Marine > Oceanic > Photic zone | place: Costa Rica: the Eastern...
AAGAGCTTTATTACGATGCTGACCGGTTTGAGACATACTTAGATCAACTAGGAATCGACTATCCACAACTTACGCCAACTGAAATTCGCCGCAACTAGTCGATAAATTGCTTGGTACTTTGATTTGAGGATGAAAATTTTAATTATTTCGATAGCGCTTATCATTGAGGGTGCATTTGCTCAGGGGCCGCTGCAAAGCAATGTACCTGGCGAGTTAAATATCTCAAGCCGAGTAGAGGAAGTTAAGCGATATGATGGAGAACTCAGAGAACTTAAGATCTTAGCACCAACCCTTGCACCTGAAGAAATTGATCGTGCCGTTTTAAACAAGCTCATGCAAGAAATAGCTGATAGTCCAAAAATTACCGAAGAAAGATTAGGAGTCTCATCAGATCAAATTGATGATATTTTTATCACAATATCTAATGCTAAAAGTTTCATCAACAATAACGAGATGGCTAACATTAGAGCAATGTGTAATGCTTGGAACAGTTCAAAATTTAGGGATGATAAGAGACTACGCGATGCAATTGACGCCTATAAGACTCGTGATCAGTTTACGAAAAATTTTATTGCAAAATACTATCGGCTAGTATTATTTGACATCGAATCGCTGTTGCAACCATCTGAACAAGAAAGGTTTAATGCCTATATGAATGACCGTCGGCGACGGATGGCCACGTCCGGGGCAAGATCTTGGGGTTCTGTTGTCGAGAATATAAGAAGTGGTCGTGATGCTGTTAATTTTCATTGCCGAGTGAATAGAGACAAGTGAGGAGCGAGATGAATAGTACCTGTTTTAATGTCAGTATCGAAAATAACATTGCGCATTTGGTGCTTAACAGACCTGAAAAGCGAAATAGTATGGTGCCGGAGTTTTGGGACGAATTACCCAAAATCATTCATAAAATTGACGAAGATTCATTGGCAAGAGTAATCGTTATTTCATCCACTGGCCCTCATTTCACCTCAGGAATCGATACCTCTGTTTTTGGTAACCCTGAGAAAGTATCGGACAATTCGGTGGAGCAGAAAAAACTCGATCGAGTAAAGGGAGCTAAACTTTATGACACCGTGAAGTACCTTCAACAAACCTTTTCTTGTTTGGAGGATAGTCGTGTTCCTGTTTTGGCTGCAATTCAAGGCGGAGCTATTGGCGGTGGAGTTGATCTTATTACAGCCTGCGACATGCGCTACATGACCGAAGATGCTTTTCTTAGCATCTTCGAGATCAACATTGGAATGACGGCTGACGTCGGCACTTTCCCTAGGATAGCCAAGTTACTTCCGGAGGGCATAGCCAAAGAACTTGCCTACACTGGCAGAAGAATGTCTGCAAAAGAGGCTAAATCGCTTGGACTTGTGAACCAAATATTTCCCGATAAAGATGCGATGCTAAGCGGTGTAATGAAAATTGCAAAAGAAATCGCAAATAAGGCACCGCTCGCCATTTACGGAAGCAAAAGAATAATAAATTTTGCGAGAGACCATAGTACATCCGACGCGCTTGATTACATCGGAATATGGAACGCAAGCATGCTCCAACAAGACGAAATCGTTGAAGCGATGAATGCCAAAAGAGAAGAGAGGAAAGCAGATTTTGTCGATTTACCGTCAAAGAGAAAGCAAATGGGTTCGGGTTTAACGGACTAAAAACAAATAACACGAGGTGTGGACATTTTGAGCTCGCGCTCTTACTCTTAGGCTATAAAACTACAAAAAAAGAGTTTCCTCATGACATCGCGAATTTTTCCCCTTAGTTCACTCATAAGCATTTTGACAGCATCTCTCCTTTTTACCTCTGGGATTTATGCTCAAGATACCAATTTAAATTCAGTAACAGTAACTCGTCTGCTGGATCAGCCTATCATCAGACCTGACTTACATCCCAGCATTGGACAAAATATTCAAGGTCCCTCCTTAATAAGAGTACCGGAATGGGTAGAAAACCCTTTGGGCAAGTATTATCTTTACTTCGCTGATCACAAGGGACGATACATTAGACTAGCGTACGCTGATGAGCTTGCTGGACCTTGGAGAATTCATGTCTCTGGAAGTCTGACTATTGAGCAGTCTTATTTCGCTTCGACTCCCCCTCCAATAACCGATGAACAGCTTGCGGAATTGACAGCAGCGAGACGAGGAGTTTCTGGATTAGGATCTCCGGTGTCACACGATCTCGCCCTTGAATTTACCATGCCTCATATTGCATCACCAGATGTGCACATAGATGATGAAACACAGAGTATTATTATGTATTACCACGGGCTTGAGGGACCAGCTTTTCAGCACACGCGCGTCGCAACTTCAAAGGACGGCATTAATTTTACCGCTCGCGAGGAGAATCTGGGCCGCAGTTATTTTCGAACATTTAAGTACAATGAAATGACATATGCTTTGGCTATGCCGGGCCAGTTTTATCGATCGAAAGACGGCTTTACCAACTTCGAGGAAGGACCGCTCCTCTTTGGCCCCAACATGAGACATACGGCAGTGATAGTCCGCGACGATTATTTATACGTGTTTTGGACTCGAGTTGGAGATGCCCCAGAGAGCATACTTTTGAGCACGATTGATCTTCGTTCAGACTGGACGACTTGGAGCGAATCGAAAGAAGTCATGGTATTAAAACCCGAGTTTGAGTGGGAGGGTGCGAACGCGCCGGTTGAACCATCTGTACGAAGCACAGCGTATGGACAAGTTAACCAGTTGCGTGACCCAGCGCTTTACGTAGAGGGTGATCAAATTTACTTACTGTACGCTGTAGCTGGAGAGAGCGGCATAGCCTTAGCTCGTGTTAATTTTTAAGGCCTGATTTATGATCAAACCACTCATCGGAATAATTGCCATTCTACTAATAAGTTCAGCACTTGTTGTTGCTGGGAGTCAGGGAAGCGTGTACGTGCCCAGAGTACCTCTCTTTGCTATATGCGCAGGAATTGGTTTTATTCTTCATTGGTTGGTGTTTATTCCAAGCTATTACTATCAAACAGAACATTATTTTGATTTAACCGGTTCCCTTTCCTATATCAGCGCGGTCACGGTGGCCGTGACTATGCATCCATTACTAGATATACGAGGATTGTTGATAGCAATTTTAGTAGCTATTTGGGCCATTAGGTTGGGACGTTTTTTATTCTTACGTGTAAAAAAAGCGGGGCATGATCGAAGATTTACAGAGCTCAAAAAACGATTTTGGCGATACTTGTTCACCTGGACGCTTGGCGGTGCTTGGGTGTTTATCACCATGGCAGCAGCTTTAGCCTCGATCACCTCGATGACTCAACGTCCCCTAGACATCTGGGTCGGCATTGGATTGTTTTTGTGGCTAGTTGGGTTTTCAATTGAAGTTATGGCTGATCGACAAAAGACGAAATTTAGAAATGAAGCTGACAATGCCGAAAAGTTTATCACTACTGGACTCTGGAGATATTCCCGACATCCAAATTACTTTGGAGAAATTGTTCTTTGGCTTGGTATCGCCATCATTGCCTATCCAACCCTCGTCGGATGGCAATATGCGGCTCTTATCTCGCCAATTTTTGTGACATTCTTGTTAGTCAAAGTGAGTGGAGTCAAGCTTCTTGAAGAAAGTGGGCAAAAACGCTGGGGCTCAGATCCAACCTATCAAAAGTATGTTGCTAGCACTTCCGTGTTGTTTCCGCTGCCTAGTCGCGATGACTTGAACTGAAAAAAATAATCATAACAGCTCTACCATAAAACCAATTAATAAAAGAGAATTATTCACCATGCGAATTCACCTAAAGATGACAAAATTCATCCTAGCCTTTGTGATTTCATCAAGCCTATTGTCTATTGCTAAGGCGCAAGATACGCCAAATTTACGAAGCGCCTGTCCACTGCTTACCAATAATACTTTAGATTTGGAGAACACCACTATTTCCTCAGCAGAAATTGTCGAAGCAAATAGTTTTAGACAACCCGGGCGCGATAGCAATTTGATGACCCCAGCTTTTTGCAGAGTTGTTGGCGTTACGGATCCTGCAATTAACTTCGAGGTCTGGTTACCATTAGATAACTGGAACGGTAAATATAATGGCGTCGGAAATGGTGGAATGGCGGGAGTTATAAGTTACTCTGCACTTGCGAGTGCTCTGACCAGGGGTTACGCAGCCGCAAGCACTGACACAGGTCATGATCAGAGCGCCGGTCTTTTCGATGCCTCGTGGGCGTCTGGTCGCCAAGATCTAATTGAAGACTTCGGCCATCGGGCACTGCACCTTACCACCATAAACGGCAAATCTATTACTCAAGCGTTTTACACAGAGCCGCCAAAGTATTCCTACTATACAGGCTGCTCAAAAGGTGGTCAGATGGGCCTCATGGAGGCACAACGCTACCCTGATGATTTCGATGGTATCGTTGCTGGGAATCCCGCGAATGACTGGACTCGATTCTACGCTGGCGCGCACCTCTGGTATTCGTTAGCGATGCTGGAAGACCAAGAGTCTTGGATTCCAAGATCGAAGCTACCTGCTTTTGGTAAGGCGGTAAATGAAGCTTGCGATGCACTTGATGGCATCGAGGATGGGATTTTACAAAATCCACTCGCATGTAATTTTGAGCCATCCTCCATACAGTGCCCAGTGGGCACAGATAACAGCTCTTGCCTAACAGAAAAACAAGTTTCAGCCATCGAAAAAATTTGGTCTGGAGTTAAAACTTCTGATGGCGATTTAATCTATCCGGGCTTGGTTCCTGGAGGTGAAGCTGATCCAGGTGGCTGGGGACGGTGGGTGACTGGAGCTGAGCCTTTTACTTCACTTCACTGGCTAGGTGGAGAAGGATTTTTCAGATGGTTTGTATTTGACGATCCTGATTGGGACTTCACGAGTTTTGACTTTGATGAAGATCTAGAATATGCGCTCCAAAAAGTAGGGAACTCCGTGGATTCAAATAATCCCGATTTAAGACGGCTGCGGGATAATGGCTCAAAGCTGATTGTTTATCATGGTTGGAGCGATCCAGATATATCCCCAGTTGCCTCAATCAATTATTACGAGAGTGTCGTTGACACAATTGCAGATGATATGCAGGCTTCAAACTATTCGACCGCGCTCAATAGGACACAACACTTCTTTCGTTTATTCATGGTCCCTGGAATGGGTCACTGCTCTGGCGGACCAGGCCCAGATCGATTTGATGCGCTCTCTGCACTTGAGAACTGGGTAGAGAATGGTATTGCACCAGATTCTCTCAAAGCCTCTAAGGTAGTAAACGGAGAAGTGACCCGCAGCAGGCCTCTCTGCGTTTACCCAGAAGTTGCTACATACTCTGGCCGAGGGAGCACAGATGAGGCGGAAAATTTCTACTGCGCCGCTCCTTCACTCTAATCGAAATAATCTATGAGAGTATTCTTAACAAGAATAGTGATTCTCTATCCAGATAGACTTCACTTTCACGTTGAAGAAGCTCGTGGATTTCCTACTCACTTTTAACTGCACCCAAAAAATTAATTCCTAAAATAAATCACGCGGTGGAAATAGATGTCTTGGCAAAAAGAAATCAATGAAATAAAACATCGAGAGTCGCTAGCAAAAAGTATGGGTGGCGAAGAGAGAATCCAGAGACAGCATGAAAATGGACGACTGACCGTTCGCGAACGAGTAGAAAAATTAGTCGACAAGGATAGCTTTCATGAAATCGGTGCTCTAGCAGGAAAAGCTAACTATGGTGGAGATGGTGAACTTCTGAATTTCGTCCCCTCAAATTTTGTTCTCGGGACCGCCGATATAAACGGCCGACGAGTGGTTGTCGGAGGTGATGATTTTACAGTTCGCGGAGGCGCTGCAGACGCCAAGGTAGGCGATAAATCGGGCTACGGAGAACGATATGCTCTAGAAATGCGATTACCTTTAATTCGTCTAGTCGATGGCAGTGGTGGTGGTGGCAGCGTAAAAACACTGGAGATGGCGGGTCATTCTTATGTTCCCGCGCTTAAAGGACTCGAAACTACGATGCAGCTGATGGGCGTGGTTCCGGTTGTATGCGCCTGCATGGGCTCTGTAGCAGGCTTAGGCGCTGTCAGAGTTACGATTTCTCACTTCTCTTTGATGATAAAAGGATCTAGTCAACTGTTTGTAGCGGGACCTCCAGTAGTTGAAAGGGGATTTGGGAAATCTGTTGAAAAAAATGAACTTGGTGGATCCCATATTCACACTAGTTTAAGCGGAGCCGTGGATAACGAAGTCGATTCCGAAGACGACGCGTTCAAAGTTATAAAAGATTTTCTTTCTTACTTACCTCAAAACGTTTGGCAAATGCCTCCCATCGTTCCAAACGATGACCCCTCTGACAGGCGAGACGAATCGCTTCTCTCAGTTATACCGAGAGAACGCCGACAGATGTACGAGATACGAGAGGTAATCAACTCGATATGCGACAAGGAATCATTCTTTGAAATAAACCCGGGTTACGGAAAATCCCTTGTCGTAGGCCTGGCAAGAATAGAAGGTCGTGCAGTGGGCTTGATGGCAAATGATACCTGCTTTGATGGTGGAGCCGTTACGGCCACAGCGTCAGAGAAGATGATGCGTTTTGTAGATCTCTGCGATACTTTCCATTTACCCATGATCAACTTGGTTGATAATCCAGGATTCTTAATTGGCGTTAAAGCTGAAGAAGAAGGAACCGTGCGTTTGGGAAGTCGCGCGCTGATGGCCGTTTACCAGGCGACTATACCCTGGGTCTCTATTATCATTCGGCGCTGCTATGGAGTTGCTGGAGGCGGCCATGGTAGGGACGGATTAAATCTCCGGTACGCATGGCCCTCTGCCGATTGGGGCTCACTACCTATTGAGGGCGGAGTACAAGCTGCTTACCGACGCGATATCGAAGCAGCTGATGATCCAAAAGCGCGCCGAAGAGAGCTCGAAGATATGCTTGAGGAATTCAGGTCCCCTTTGCGCACAGCTGAAGCTTTTGGAATTGAGGAGATAATTGATCCCCGCGATACGAGACCAATCCTATGCGACTGGGTAAGTCTTGCTTATGAGATTTTGCCAACCCAGCTGGGACCGAAGTATCGAACCCCCCGTCCTTAAAAAGCACCCTTTACCTTTATCGATTGTCCAAAAAAATCTTCTCCATTCGATCTAGTTGCTCTTTTCGAGGATGAACTGAGGACCTTACCTCATCGCCAAGAATTTGAACGACATCAGCAGAAGAATCATAGGTAGGCCATTCTGGGAGACCTGGTCCGTTAGGATTTCCATTTCTTGCAAAATTCACCCAATATTCAGCTATTGTGTCTGATAATTTATGATCTATATCATTCCAACCCAAACCAACGATATCTAAATTATTAAAAACATACGCCAGCTCACCAGAGTGATAAGCGCCAAGAGTTCGCTGCCCGCCATCGCCATTTAAATCTTTATCCTCTGGCACGTAGAGCCTAAATACCGGTGCAGGTCGCGTGAAGAAATATACGTAAGCGTCATTACCTCGGGACTCTACCAACCTCCCCCACATACGTGAGGAGAGTATGAACCCGTTGTCACCTCTGATAATTTTTTGGGCACTCAAGGGAGAGTTTGAAATCTCATCTCTATAAGCCTCTTGAACTTGAGATGAATCTACCCCAAATACACGATCCAGATAGTTTTTTAGATCGAGCTTTGAGATCTCAGGGGCCAGATGCGACAACCCAAAATACTCATCTGCTAACCCACCCACCATCACGTTAATTTGATTCTGCTGGCCATCTTTTAGCAAATCATAAGGCCTTTCGGGAATAACCCAACCGTCAACTAAAGGTCCTCCTCCCGAGCCGGCGGTTGCCATCGCAGCAATAATTTGATCTGGCGGAACGTCTCGCATCTCCTCCAAAGCATTCGCACCTAAGCCTCTAATACCCAGCGCACTCGCAAAATTTTGGCCACTTTCATGACCTCCTCCCGGCAATGTTCTTGACGTTTTTATGCATCCAGGCGATTGTCCAATTACCCCATCAACCAATCCTTCAGCTAAAGGCGAAGACATTATTAAACAAACGTCAGTGCCGCCCGCTGACTGCCCAAAGATTGTTACCCTTTCGGGATTTCCTCCAAAGCCTGCAATATTTTTCTGCACCCACTTTAGGACCTCAATCTGATCAAGTATCCCGTACATGCCACTGGAGTTGTTCTCTGACTCATCAGTAAGGGCAGGATGAGCAAAAAAGCCAAAGGCACCTAAGCGATAATTGGCCGTAACTATAACTGCCCCCCGCTTAGCAAGATTTGATCCGTCAAAAATCTGAGCACCACCATGTCCAGCCGTGTTACTACCACCATGAAACCATACCATCACTGGGAGCCCTTCATCGGATCTTTCAGCACCGGTGAATACATTCAGGTACAGACAATCTTCTGACCTATTCAAATTTCCCCGGGCGTAAACCGAAGCGTCCGAATTTTTTTCCTGCCAGCAAGCCGCTCCCACGCGATCAGCGTCCCTCACTCCAGCAAAAGGAATCGCTGGTGATGGCGGCTTCCATCTTAAATCACCTACAGGGGGGGCTGCATAGCCAATGCCTTGAAACACAGTTACACTTTCATTAAAGGAAGAGATATGACCTCGATATGCGCCACTGCCCGTTGCAACTTCAGATAATTGACCAAAAGCCAAGTTTGATGTGACTAGTAATAAAATATGGAATATCGTTAATCGTTTCAGGCAAAACATATCCGTTTCCTCGGCTTTTCAGCAAAATATAATTTAACCGACACCAAATTACTTACAGCACAGGCTCGAGTACTAGCAATGCCCCGTCTTCTTCGTCAACCAGAACGTAGAGCTTGCCATCGGGACCTTGTTGGACATCTGTAATTCTAGACTTAAGCTCTCTAAGTATACCCTCACGACGAATTTCCTCACCTCTGCTATTAAAAACAATTCGCTCAACATGACCGGTACCTGGTATTCGCCCCTCCATCATAGAGCCAACGAATAGGTTCTCCTGCCACTCGGGAAACTTATCCCCTGAATAAAAAGTCATACCAGACGGCGCAATAGATGGCCACCAAATTATGTGTGGCTGCTCAAACTCATCAGACCACTGGGATTCACTTACCCAGTCGCCTCGATACTGCCGACTGTATGACACGAGAGGCCAACCATAGTTACTCCCTTCTTTAATGATATTTGCCTCGTCACCCCCCTGAGGTCCATTTTCAGTCGCCCAAAGCTCCCCAGTTATAGGATGATAATCAAGTCCAATTATGTTTCGGTGACCAACTGTAAAAACTTCAGGCAGATACTCGCCTGTGTCGATAAACGGGTTATCTTCAACTGGCGTGCCGTCATCGTTTAAACGAAGTAACTTACCCAAATGCACCGAAGGGTCTTGAGCATATTCGCCATAACCTGCATACATATATGCACCACCTAGCGACATTAAGAGCTTCTTATCAGGCGTAAACATCAGTTTAGAAGCAGCAATCCCCCGATCGAGACCCCTCGCCTGAAAAATTTCTGTGACATCCGCAAGTCGATCCTCTATGAGTCGAGCGCGAATCAAAACCACCACCCTCTCATCTTCTCCATCCACCACAATTCGTTTGTGATGAGTCAGATAAATTGTACGATCGTCGTCCGGATGAAAAGCAACATCCATCAATCCAGAGCGAAATTCTCCTGTATAAATTTCGGGAACTCCGCTTATATCCTCTTCAATCAGTTTCCCATCTCGAATACGCCTGAGCTTTCCCGTATAACGTTCAGTCACCAAGATATCGCCGTTATCTCTAAAAGCCATTGAGAACGGATTCTCCATACCCTTGATGGGCACGACTCTCACTTGGTCAACATCAAAGGTATCCACTAAGAACGGCTCACCCGCATTATAAGAATGCTGAATATCAGTAGACTGTTGTCCATAAACAATCCCATTTCCTATGCAGGTAATGTTCAAGAGGAGTAATAATTTTAAACGCAGTGTTTTAGTCATCTCGCCGCCTTAGAATAATAGAGGTTTATCATTTGTGATTGTGGATAGAACCATAAACACTCGCCGCTGCCTGATAATGCATTCTTATCAAGTCTCTTCCAAAATCTCCTGCAAAATCACGCCAAACTAAATGAATGTGGTTTGCGTTATTTTGAGTATTATCATATTCTATCAAAAAGCTTTCCCCTTGCACTCTAAAATAATGCGGGTCACCTCTCTCAGTTCCGCCTATCCAAACAAATTTAATATCATCCAATCCCTCAGAACGAATAGTCTCCATTCTTGCATCGGCAATGATTTCTGGTTGCATTGACGCTAGTTCATCAATCAGTGCAATTAACATTCTTTTTTGCCGAGAATCCAGATCTCGGTACCTTACGCCAGAATTTTCTAGAGGCGAAATTTCTTTTTCTGCAGCTGTAAATATGTCACCTGGCACGTCAATATCCAAAATAGCTGCGCTCTTTTGGTCCCCAGATAGAGAACTAACAAGATCTCGTCCAAGATCTTCCTCGGCAGCGAGAACTCGAGTGCCCACTTTATTCCCAGCTCTCACTTCAGCTGGATTAGAACCAAAAAATTGTGGTGAACTCGCAATTCCAACTCCACTAACAAAAGTCCAATTATAGGCCAAGTGATGCCCCTCATACCTGAGAGCCCAGTTACTGTCCAAGCTCGGGTCACCAAATACGGTGAGAAAGTAAAGATCAGGATCTCTGTCAAAGCGCCCATTCACCTCTATTTCAGCAAGCACAGATTCTAACGAGCGGACCGCTTCTGCTCGCTGATAACCTTTTGCACTAAAAAAAGTCTTCAACAAATCTTGAGCAACACTTCTTTGTGACTCATTCATTGATCGAAAAGGAACTCCTTTTCGGTCTCGAGGTATAAAATGCCAATTAAAACGCTCCTCATCATCAAAAGCATAGATTCCATTGTTACGCTGTTGGGCGCTCAAACTGGACACAAAAGCATTGGTTGCGTCGACCATCCTCTGGGTGAGATCTATTCGTGACTCTTGTGCGCTCACCGAGAGTGTGCAGAAAAATAGCACTATGATTAACAACTGTTTTAAGGGAAACATGTATTCGACCCTCCGGAGTTACCATTTTTAACGATTCCAGAGAATAAACCTCAGTGTGGTCGGCGTCTAGCCTATTTATCATTTGATTCACCACAATTAAATTGTTTAAGGATCTTAAATTTGAGATAAATAAGGGAAGCGAAATATTCTGAGGAATACATATGAAGGCAGTCAGAGTTAACGAGCACGGCGGACCAGAGGTACTTTGCTACGAAGAGGTTGAAATGCCAACCCCAGGTAGCAATGAAGTTTTAGTGAAAGTCGCTGCGGCGGGTGTAAATTATATCGATACATACCAGCGTTCGGGGCTTTACCAAGTCCCGCTGCCGACAACACTTGGTCTGGAGGCGGCTGGAACTGTAGAGGAAATAGGAGACAGCGTCTCTAAATATCGAATAGGAGACAGAGTTGCCTACACAAGCGTAACTGGAGCCTATGCGGAGTATGCATCAGTTCCTGAAGAAAAACTCGTCAGCCTGTCAGATGGTGTTTCTTTCAATGAAGGTGCCGCTGCTATGCTACAGGGATGCACTGCACATTATCTGTGTAAATCAACTTATCCCGTTAAACAAGGCGATAGCTGTCTTATTCATGCCGCAGCTGGAGGCGTTGGCCTCCTACTCATCCAAATGGTGAAGAATGCGGGAGGTTTTGTAATAGGCACGGTTTCGACGGAAGAAAAGGCGGAATTGGCAAAAGAAGCCGGCGCAGACGAAGTGATTCTGTACTCTAAAGATGATTTTGAAGTTGAGGTTAGCCGAATTACTGCGGGCGACGGCGTTAATGTGGTCTATGACTCTGTTGGAAAATCAACATTTGAGAAAAGCATTAACTGCCTGAGTAGACTCGGTTACATGGTCCTTTACGGGAATGCTAGTGGACCAGTAACTGAATTTAACCCAGCAACGCTAGGACCAAAAGGCTCTCTATTTTTGACGCGTCCGACTCTATTTGACTACACAGCAGACAGGGCGTCTTTGGAATGGAGGAGTGGTGATGTTTTTGATTGGATAGCAAAGGGCGAGTTAAAATTGCGGCTTGAACACTTTTACTCACTGTCTGACGCGCAAGAAGCCCACCGGGATCTCGAAGCAAGGAAGACCACTGGAAAAATAATACTTACCCCTGAGTAAAACTAAAAATGACTACTAAATTTTTTAACCTTATAGTTGCGACAACCATTTCTGTCCTGTCTGCAAAATGCGGCGGGCAACCTAATGCCGAATGGATAGACTTATTTAATGGTAAAGATTTATCCAACTGGATAGTTAAATTCACTGGCCAACCACTAGGAGTAAATTATAGAAACACATTCCGTATTGAGGATAGCTTATTGACAGTTTCATATGATCACTGGGATGAATTCAACGGCGAATTTGGACACCTATTCTTCGAGGAAAAATTCTCTCATTAT
>Ga0163110_10001363_pt1 | contig 12419 bp, 10 predicted proteins | sample CRUFie1St17metaG_FD_108703 | JGI IMG/M metagenome (GOLD analysis project Ga0163110, IMG submission 108703) | Marine microbial communities from the Costa Rica Dome - CRUD Field 142mm St17 metaG | ecosystem: Environmental > Aquatic > Marine > Oceanic > Photic zone | place: Costa Rica: the Eastern...
ACTTGTATACAGAGGACAATTAGATGACTCACGTCCTGGAAATAATATTCCAGTTACAGGAAACGATTTAAGAAATGCCATTGTTTCCTTGATTGAGGGCAAGGAAATAGATAAAAATCAAAAACCTAGTATTGGTTGTAATATAAAGTGGATTTAATTAAAAAGCCACTTTACAATAAAAATATATATTATATAGTTTTAAATCTTCCTCCTCAAAATCGTCACTAAACTCATCATAAAATTGCAAAAAATTATCATCTTTCAATTCAATTAAAAAATCATAAAGTTCGTCTTGCGATTCATCATCAAAAATATCATTAATTACATACGATAAATCCAATTTTGTTCCTGAGAATACAATAGTTTGAATTTCATTTAAAATATCAGTGTATGTTAAATTTTTTGATTCTGCAATTTCATCAATACTTAATTTTTTATCGATTGATTGAATAATAAATAATTTCAAGCCTGATTTTAACCCAGAAGATTTAATTATTAAATCTTGCTCTCTCTGAATATTATTTTCCTCACAGTATTTGGAAATTATTGAAATAAACCTTTCGCCAAATTTTTTTGCTTTGCCCTCTCCAATACCAGATATTGCTGAAAGTTCTGAGAAATTTATGGGATATTTGTAAGTCATTTCCTCAATTGATGATTCTTGAAATATTGCAAATGGTGGTATATTAAATTCATCAGATAATTGTAGTCTTTCAGCAATTAGAATATTGTACAGTTTTTCATCACTAGAGAATTGTTTTTTTTTAATGACAGGTTTGTTATGATTTTCATTAAAGTTATTATCAATTGACATAAAAACAGATTCTGGATTATTTTGAAATCTAGTACCTTTTCCAGTTAATTTAACAACACCATAATCCTCAATTTTTTTTTCGACTAGCCCACTAACCATCATATTTCTTATTATTGATTTCCAAAAAATCTTCCTGACACTGTTTTTCATATCTTCTGTAACATCATCAATAGAAAATAAATCATTTGGAATCTCTATGTCATGGGAAATTAGAATTTTTGTTAACTCTTTAATTTTTTTTGTCTGATTATTGTCTATGATTACCTTAATAACATCCAAAATATAGTCTCTAACCTCAATCTTGTGTTTTGGATTAATTGAGTTATCATCCATTTTTGCACCCAAACCATTGATTTCATCATATGATTCTCCAAAATAGTTTAGTAAGATTTTTCTTCTGTTGGAAGTGGTTTCAGCATAACATGCGACATCCTCCAATAGTGCAATTCCTTTTTCTCTTTCAGCTACAGGTTTAGCTGATAAAAACTTTTCCAATTTTTCAATATCATCATATGAATAATATGCTAAACAATAGCCTTCAGCACCATCCCTGCCAGCTCTTCCGGTTTCTTGATAATAAGCCTCCAATGATTTTGGGATATCATAATGTATAACATATCGAATGTCTGGCTTATCAATACCCATTCCAAATGCAATTGTAGCAACGATAACATCACATCTGTGCATCAAGAAATGTTCCTGATTCAATGATCTTGTTTTAGTTTCTAGTCCAGCATGATATGGAAGTGCTCTTATGTTATTTATTTGGAGAAGGTTTGTAAACTCATCTACTCTTTTTCTAGATAAACAATAAACAATTCCAGATTTACCCTCATTTTTTTTAATAAATGAAACGATATCCTTGTCGATATCCTCTGTTTTATGTTTTACCTCATAAAAAAGATTTGGTCTATTGAATGATGACTTAAAGATTTTTGGTTGTTCTAATTTTAGATTTTTAATTATATCATCCTGAACTTTTGGCGTTGCTGTGGCTGTAAGAGCTATAATTTTAAGACTATTATCGATTTCTTGTAAAGCATTGTTAATTTTTCTGTAGTCTGGTCTAAAATCATGTCCCCATTCGGAAATACAATGTGCTTCATCAACGGCAATAAAGGAAATTTTTTGCTGTTTTAAAAAATCAATATTTTTTTGCTTTGTCAAAGATTCGGGTGCCATATATAAAAGTTTTGTTACTCCATTTGTGATTTGATCTTTAACTAAATCTATTTCTGCCTTACTTAAAGTTGAATTTAAAACATTGGCTACGCCATCTACATTAAATAAACCTTTTAAAACGTCAACTTGATTTTTCATTAAAGCAATTAGTGGTGAAATTATAATAGCTGTTCCCTCAGATGCTATGGCTGATAATTGGTAACAAAGTGATTTTCCTCCACCTGTTGGCATTATCACTACTGTATTAATATTTTCTAATATTGAGTTGATGATTTCATGTTGATTTTCACGAAAAGCAGAATAACCAAAATGTTTATTTAACAGTGGTAATAGATTGTGTTTTAATTTCATTCCTTAACAGGAATTAAGGTATATTTGTACATATTTGCTATTAAATATAAGTTTAATTTTTAATCGAATCTTAATATAAATTAATAAGTTTTGAACAATAATAAAGTAAAAGAAATTAGCAGTCAAGTTATTGATATTCAAATAGATGCAATAAAAAATTTGAAAGGTTCTATTGATGCAGATTTTGAAAAAATAATCCAACACCTTTCAAAAATTAAGGGAAGAATTATAATTACTGGAATTGGGAAAAGTGCAATTATAGGAATGAAAATTTCTTCGACTTTAAATTCCACAGGCTCACCATCAATTTTTATGCATGGTTCAGATGCTTTACATGGTGATTTAGGAACAATAACCGAAAAAGATACACTTATTTATATTTCTAAAAGTGGTAATAATACTGATACTGTTGAATTGATTAACAATCTAAATAAAAGAAAAATTGATGTCATTGCTATAACTGCCAACAAAAAATCTCATCTTGCAAATAATTCTAAATATACAATTTACACACCCATTATAAAAGAAGCATGTCCAAACAACTTAGCTCCAACAACAAGTAGCAGTATTCAATTGCTTGTAGGTGATATCATTGCAATATGTTTAATGACGCTTAAAAAATTTGATAAAAAATCGTTTGCTAATTTTCATCCTGCTGGATCACTTGGTAAAAAACTTACAACAACTGTGGAAGACCTGATAAATCCTGACAACAAACCACATGTAACAATTCACTCAAAATTCAGTGATGCTATAAATGAAATTTCAAGTAAAATGTTGGGGGCTACCGCTGTTTTAGATAATGATAAAGTCGTAGGCATAATTACTGATGGTGATGTAAGAAGAATTCTTGAAAAATTTAGTAATCCATTAAACGTAATTCTTAAAAATGTCATTGTCAAAGCACCTAAAACTGTAAATTATGATTTACTAGCTATTGATGCCTTACAAATTATGAATGATAATAAAATAACTAACCTTATTGTGACGAAAAAAAATAAATACATTGGGATGTTGCATATTCATGATATAATTAATGCTGGTTTATGAGTAAAACTAAAATAAATCCTGATGATATGTCTTTTTTAGATCACCTAGAAGATTTAAGATGGCATATAGTCAGATCTTTTATTGCAATATTTATTGTTGGAATTGGAGCTTTCATCTTCAAGGATTTTATTTTTGATAAAATTATTTTTGGCCCAAAAGATGTAAACTTCCCAACATATCAGATCCTTTGTAACATCTCTAATTTAGTAGGACTTGATGATAGTTTTTGTATAAATGAAATGCCTTTTAGAATTCAAAGCAGAACAGTATCTGGGCAATTTTCAGCTCATATATGGACATCTATGGCTTTTGGGTTTATTATATCATTTCCATATGTTCTATATCAATTTTGGAGTTTTATAAGTCCAGGACTTTATCAAAATGAGAAAAAATATGCCCGTGGGTTTATATTTGTTTCTAGTATACTTTTTTTTATTGGTGTTTTATTTGGGTACTATGTAGTTTGTCCATTATCTGTCAATTTTTTAGGAAATTATTCTGTGAGTAATGAAGTATTTAATGATTTTGATTTGAATAGCTACATAGGACTGGTTAGAGCTTCAGTTCTAGCATCTGGATTAATTTTTGAATTACCTATAATAATATATTTTTTAACAAAAATTGGTTTAGTTAACCCTGAAATTTTAATTAAATACAGAAAATTTGCATTGGTAGGTGTACTTATATTAGCAGCTGTTATAACACCGCCAGATATAGCTAGCCAGATAATTGTTGCTATACCTATTGTGATACTCTACCAAATAAGTATCTATATTTCTGGGGTCGTAATAAAAAGAAATAAGTGAAATTACAAGCAATAAAAATAGAAAAATCATATAAATCAAGAAAAGTTGTTGATAGTGTAGATTTAGAGTTAAATCAAGGTGAAATTGTTGGTTTACTTGGCCCCAATGGTGCAGGAAAAACTACATGTTTTTACATGATAGTTGGTCTAATAAAGTCAAATTCTGGTAAAATATTAATTGATAAAATAGATGTTTCTGAAGAGCCAATGTACAAAAGAGCTATTAACGGTATTGGTTATCTAGCACAAGAGGCTTCTGTTTTTAGAAAACTGTCTGTTGAAGACAATATTAAAGCTGTTTTGGAATTAGGTAACCTCACCAAAAAAGAACAAAATGATAAACTTGAAAGTTTAATAGATGAGTTTAGTTTAGGAAAAGTTAGAAAAAGTAGGGGTGATTTACTGTCTGGTGGAGAAAGAAGGCGAACAGAAATTGCCAGAGCATTAGCAAATGATCCAAAATTTTTATTACTGGATGAACCATTTGCAGGTGTTGATCCAATTGCAGTTGAAGAAATTCAAAAAATTATTTCACATTTAAAAACTAAAAATATAGGTGTTTTAATAACAGATCACAATGTTCAAGAAACATTAGCTATAACTGACAGGACTTATTTAATGTTTGAGGGTAAAATTTTAAGAAGTGGAAAACCAGAAGTGCTCTCAAAAGATGAAGTTGTAAGAAAATTATATTTGGGTAAAAATTTCATTTTTAGAAAGAAAAATATATGAAATCGGAGTATGTTCATTTTTTCTCCGGTTCATTGATCGAGACAAATTATATAGCAACAAAACTTTCTGAATACAGACTTAAATATATTATAAGAGATGAACAGAAATCTGCAAATTTAGCTGGGTTTGGAATCCCCAACTATTTATTTTCGCATAAGATTTATATAACTAAAAATGACTTTGAAATGGCTAAAAAGATTTGTAAAAATTAAAAATTAAAGAAGAAAATAAATAAACTACAACAGAAAGACTAATTAAGTTTAATAAAGGATAATTCAGCAAAAACAGTGTTAAAGTGGTTAATATTAATAAAACCGTAATAATTATATAAAAAACATTTTTACCAGTCTTTCCTGAGTTCTTTTTAAAAGATTCAAGTTTGATATTAGACACTAATAAAAAACATGATATTATTAGTATTACAACCATAAATTCATTTTTAATATCTATTGATAAAAAGGGAATACCCATAAAAAAAATTCCATTTGCTGGAGTTGGTAAACCTAAAAAGTAGGATTTAGACGGAAGAGAATTAAACCTAGCTAGCCTAATCATCGAAAACGGAACTATTAAAATAAATAAAAAGGGTAAAAAATCTAACTCATTAGATTTACTTTGTAGAAAGTCAAAAATAAAAAAAGATGGAACTAAAGAAAATGTAATTAAATCTGAAAGAGAATCTAATTGAGCTCCAATTTTAGATTTTACATTTAAAATCTTAGCAAAATAACCATCTAAAAAATCTAATAAAGCACCAATCAATACCAGACAGAGTATCTGAAATGGGGTAGCCAAATTCATGGAAATTCCTAGAATTGCTAAAGTACCACACAAACCATTTAAAATGGTTAGAAAATTTGGAAGTATTTTGATTAATTTCAATTGTTAGCTTAAGTTTATAGTAAACAAATTTAATTATTAATAATTTGAAAATTTTAAAATCTTTACTTTTAAGTGTTTTCTCTGGCTTATTATTAGGTTTGTCTTGGCCAACTTATGGTTTTACATCTCTAATTTTTATAGCTTTTGTTCCTCTGCTATATCTCATTAATATTCATCACAAAAAAATTTCATTTGGGCTATTTTCATTAATTTATTTAACATTTATCATATGGAACTCAATATCAACTGGTTGGTTATACTATTCAACAACTGAGGGAATGCTATTTGCGATTATTGTCAACTCTTTATTAATGACAATTATTTTTAGTTTGTATAAAATAGTATCTACAAAAATAAATAATAAGTTAAGCTTACTTTTCTTAATTAGTCTTTGGATATCTTTCGAAAAATTCCACCTTAACTGGGATTTTTCTTGGCCTTGGTTAAATTTAGGGAATGTATTTTCTGAAAAAACTGAATGGATACAATGGTATGAATATACTGGTACATTCGGAGGAACTTTATGGGTTTTAATAATTAATATACTTATCTATAAAATATTAACTCAATTTTTAAATAGGAAACCACTAAAAAAACAATTAATCTTCGTCAGCTTGATGATTATTTCTCCTTTAATAATTTCAAAAAGTATATATCACAAATCTAATTTGATTGGTGATTTACATAAAGTTTTTATTATTCAACCAAATATTGATCCTTATGAGGAGAAATATAAAAGAAGTAATTTTGACAACCACTTATATCTTAAAAATTTAATAGATGAAAACGAAGTAAAAAATTCTACAATCATTCTCCCGGAAACTTATTTTTCTGATGCAATACAAATTGACAGTTACAATGATAATCAACTAAAAAAAATGCTAAATGAGTTAATGTATAAATCTAATTCAGAAATTCTAACTGGCTTAGAGTTATTTGAAATTGTATATGACAGTAGTGATGTAAAAGAATACTCCAATAATTTAAATGATGGTAGATGGCTAAATCTATACAATAGTGCAGCTTATATTACTGATAACAATCAATATTACAACAAATCAAAACTAGTTGTTGGAGTTGAATTAATGCCTTATAAAAGTTTTATAGAGCCTATTCTTGGAAAAGTGTTGCTTGATTTTGGTGGATTATCATATTCAAGAGGATATGATAGCTTTAGAAAAAATTTTAAATCGAGTCAAGGTTTCAATATTTCCCCAATTATATGCTTTGAATCTATCTATGGGGAATATGTAACAGAATATACAAGAAAAGGATCAAACCTATTTGCCATAATTACTAATGATGGATGGTGGGATGTCAGCGAGGGTCACAAACAACACCTCTCCTACGCCAAGCTAAGGGCAATCGAAAATAGAAGAAATATTGTTAGAAGTGCAAATACAGGTATCTCTGCAGTAATTAATTATAAGGGGGAAGTTATTAAATCAATTGGGTATGGTGAGGAAGGTTTTATAAATACAGAAGTTTCACTTTTAAATAAAACAACCTTCTATGTGAAATATGGTGATTTCATATTTAGGTTATCACTTTTTTTCTTAATAATAATAACACTTCATTTCTTTGCTACTACCTTAAGGATTAAATAATTATAAATTGTTTATTATTTTTTTTTTTAAAAGCTTGTGAAAGTCAATTATATATCTATTTTTGCAGAAAAAGTAGAAAATGTATTGGACTTTAGAATTAGCTTCTTATCTCAGCGATGCACCTTGGCCAGCTAACAAAGATGAATTAATAGATTATTCCATAAGAACAGGTGCTCCCTTAGAAGTTGTCGAAAACTTGCAGGCAATCGAAGATGAAGATGGAGGAGAAGTGTATGAATCAATACAAGAAATTTGGCCTGATTTTCCTACCGACGACGATTATTTGTGGAATGAAGAAGAATATTAATTTAATTATTAATATAAATTACCTTTAAGTCTCTTTTGAGGCTTTTTTTTTGCTTAAATTTGATTTCACAAAGCCATGAGTATAATCGATTCCATATTAAATGTTTTCCTCGGTGACAAAGGGAAAAAAGATGTAAAAGAGGTTTCACCAATTGTTGAATCAATATTAAAAGAAGAAAATCAAATTGCTAAAATCAGCAATGATGAGTTAAGATCAATTAGTGCACAATTTAAAATAGAAATTAAGGATTTAGAAAAACCCTTTATCTCTGAGATTGATAAAATAAAAGAAAGTATACAAAAATCCGAAGATATTGAGAAGAATGAAAATTTATATAAAGAAATTGAAAAATGGGAAAACTCGTATTTAGATAAACTTGATGAATATCTAAACTCAATTCTACCAAAAGCTTTTGCAGTAATTAAAGAAACGACTAAACGATTCAAGGAAAATACTGAAATTAAAGTTAGGTCAAACGATTTTGATGAAAAAATAGCCGCATCAAAAACTTATGTTAAACTAAACAAAGAACACTCTATTTGGTCTAATTCATGGGACGCAGCTGGAAAAAATATTGTTTGGGATATGATTCATTACGATGTCCAATTAATTGGTGGAATAGCACTTCACAAAGGAAAAATTGCAGAAATGCAAACTGGTGAGGGAAAAACATTAGTAGCTACTCTGCCTGTATATTTAAATGCACTTTCCGGAAATGGAGTTCATGTAATAACAGTCAATGATTATTTGGCTAAAAGAGATTGTGCATGGATGGCTCCAATTTTTGAATTCCATGGTTTAAGTGTTGACTGTATTGATCATTATAAACCTAACTCTGATGAAAGGAAAAAAGCATATTTAGCAGATATAACATATGGAACAAATAATGAATTTGGATTTGACTATCTGAGAGATAATATGGCTCACAAGAATGAAGATCGCGTTCAAAGAAAGCATTCTTATGCAATTGTTGATGAAGTAGATTCAGTTTTAATAGACGATGCCAGAACTCCTTTAATAATTTCCGGACCAATTCCTCAGGGCGGAAATCATGAATTTAATGAACTGAAACCAAAAATTGCATCACTTGTCCAAACACAAAGACAATTGGTTACTAAAATTTTATCAGAATCCAAAAAATTATACTCTGATGGCAATATTGAAGAGGGCAGCTTTAAATTATTACAATCTTTTAGGGGATTACCAAAAAATAAAGCTTTAATTAAGTTTTTGAGTGAAGATGGCATTAAACAATCTCTATTAAAAACTGAGAATTTCTATATGCAAGATAATAATAGAGAGATGCCGAAGATAGATGCAGATTTATACTTCACAATAGATGAAAAAAATAATCAAATAGAATTAACTGATAAGGGAATTGACTATTTATCAACTAATGTTAATGACCCTGGTTTTTTTGTACTACCTGATATATCAATTGAGATTGCAGAGGTTGAAGCAAAGGAATTAGAAATCGAAGAGGAAGCAAAGGAAAAAGAAAAACTTTATGCAGAATTTAGTGAAAAGAGTGAAAGAATTCACACTCTAAATCAATTACTAAAAGCCTATACATTATTTGAAAAGGATGTTGAGTATGTTTTAATGGATAATAAAGTTAAGATTGTAGATGAACAAACTGGAAGAATAATGGACGGAAGAAGATATTCTGATGGATTACATCAAGCAATTGAAGCAAAAGAAAATGTCAAAATTGAAGATGCAACACAAACGTTTGCAACTATTACATTACAGAATTATTTTAGAATGTATCGAAAATTATCAGGGATGACTGGGACTGCAATCACAGAAGCAGGTGAATTTTTGAACATTTATAAGCTTGATGTTATGGTTATACCAACTAATAAACCAGTTATTAGAGATGATCGTAATGATTTAATTTATAAAACTAAAAGAGAAAAATATAATGCAGTTATTTCTAATGTAATTAATTTGACTCAACAAGGAAGACCAGTTTTAATTGGAACAACATCTGTAGAAATATCAGAATTGTTATCAAGAATGCTTACCAGACAAAATATTAAACATAATGTTTTAAATGCCAAGCTTCATAAAAAAGAAGCTGATGTAGTTGCTGAAGCAGGGAATGCAGGTATTGTAACAATTGCAACAAATATGGCTGGTAGAGGAACAGATATAAAAATTAGTGATGAAATTAAAAATAATGGTGGTTTAGCAATAATTGGTACAGAAAGACATGATTCTAGAAGAGTTGATAGACAATTAATGGGTAGAGCTGGAAGACAAGGTGACCCAGGAAGTTCACAATTTTACGTTTCTCTTGAGGATAATCTTATGAGACTATTTGGCTCAGAAAGAGTCTCCAAGATGATGGACCGGATGGGACACAAAGAAGGTGAAGTCATACAACATTCAATGATGACTAAAACAATTGAGAGAGCTCAGAAGAAGGTTGAAGAAAATAACTTTGGAATAAGAAAAAGACTTTTAGAGTACGACGATGTTATGAATCTTCAACGAACAGTTATTTATAAGAGAAGAAAAAACGCACTAGACTTTAGCAGGTTAAAAGTTGATATAGCTAATATGATATATGATACTGTTGACTCAATCTACACTAACTCAAAACAAAATAATGATTTTAAATCATTTGAGTTTGACATGATTAGATACTTTTCTGTTACTTCTCCTATATCAAAAGATGATTTTGAAAAAAAGGATGAAATTCAATGTATTGAAAAAACATATCAAGTTGTTTTAGAATATTACGAGAAAAAAAATAAAGAAAATGCTACAAAAGTATATCCAATAGTTAAAAATGTTTTCGAAAATCCTCAAAATAAATTTGAAAGAATTGTTGTTCCATTCACCGATGGAAAAAAAACAATGAATATTGTAACAAACTTAAAGGATGCCTACGAGTCTGATGGTAAGGAGTTAATAAATGATTTTGAAAAAAACATATCACTTGCCATTATTGATGATTCGTGGAAAACTCATTTAAGAAAAATGGATGAATTAAAACAAGCTGTTCAGCTAGCAGTTCATGAACAAAAAGATCCATTAGTTATATATAAGTTTGAGGCTAAAGAACTATTTTTTTCAATGATAGATCAGTTGAATAAAGATATCCTTACATTTCTTTTCAAAGGTAGCCTGCCCACGAATAACCCAAATGAAATTAGGGAGGATAGACAAACAAGACGTAGAGAAAAATATAGTACATCAAAAGAAGAAGTTCTTAATAGTGATGAGCTTGCAAATAGAAATAGACAAGTCGGTTCAAATGTTTCCTCAAATCAAAGTGTTGTTGAGACAGTAGTCAGAGAGAAAAGAAAAATTGGAAGGAACGAAAGAGTTAAAGTCAAAAACATCCAATCAGGTGAAACAAAAGAATTAAAATTCAAACAAGCTGAGCCACTTATTCAATCAGGGAACTGGAATATAATTGAAAGTTAAAGCCAATGAATATTTTATTAATTGGCCCCTTGCCTCCATTAAGAGGAGGAATTTCAGACTTTAACAGAGGGCTTTTAAAAAACTTAAGTAAAATTCATAAAGTAGAAGCAATTTCATTTACTTATTTGTATCCTAAATTTATTTTCCCAGGAAAGAGCCAATTTGGCAGTGAAATAATGAATGATTTTGAAATAAAAGTGATTAATCCCTATAATCCACTAAGCTATTTAGCTACTTTAAACCAAATAAGAAAATCAAAACCAGATAAAATTATCTCAACTCATTGGAATCCAATTTTTTCAATTTCATATTGTCTAATAAATTTTTTTTCATCAAATAAAATTGAGAAAATAGGAATGATGCACAATGTAAAGAGTCATGAAAATTCTTTCTTTGACAATCTCTTTCTTAAATTTTATTTAAAATCCATAGATAAATCTGTATGTCTATCCGCTCACACAAATAAAGAGATTAATTCTTTTTATAAAACAAACTCTATTTCATTATTTCATCCTATTCCACAATTAAATCAAAAATGTATAGATAAGAAGGATGCAATATCAAAAATGAAATTAGATCCTAAAAAAAAATACTTGCTTCATTTTGGAATAATAAGAAAATATAAAGGACTTACTTTACTATTAAAGTCACTAAAAAAAGTTATTGCTAAAAATAAAGCAGTTCACTTAATAGTAGCAGGTGAATTTTATGAAAGTGTAAAAAAATATAAAAATTTAATTACTGATCTAGAACTTCAAAATCATGTTACTATTGAGAATACTTTTATCGAAGAAAAAGATTTTTTTAAATGGTTTTCAATTTCTGATTTTATTATTCAAGCGAACACCAGTGCAACACAAAGTGGTGTTACTGCATTGTCAATATATTTTGAAAAGATTATGATTTCTACAGCATCTGGGGGTATAAAAGAAATTCTTAATGAAAAAAACTCTTACTTATGCCAAAAAAACACAAACTCAATATCTTCAAGAATATTAGAGGCATTTGAATCAGACAATAATGATAAAAAACTTGAAATTAAAAAACTTAAGAAAAATTTACAATGGAATAAATTTTCAAAAGACTTAATTAAATTCATAAATTGAGAAATCTGATAATCATATTTATACTGTTACATGGCTTTATTTCGTGTGAAAATCAAAGTAGTCCTAATATATTAATTGTGCTTACTGACGATCAAGGATGGGGTGATTTAAGTATAAGAGGGAATACAAATTTAAAAACCCCAAA
>Ga0163110_10001366_pt1 | contig 12414 bp, 14 predicted proteins | sample CRUFie1St17metaG_FD_108703 | JGI IMG/M metagenome (GOLD analysis project Ga0163110, IMG submission 108703) | Marine microbial communities from the Costa Rica Dome - CRUD Field 142mm St17 metaG | ecosystem: Environmental > Aquatic > Marine > Oceanic > Photic zone | place: Costa Rica: the Eastern...
ACGCAACGGCGGGTTATGCTGCCGCAGAAGACCCTTGGGATGACCTAGTTGAGGTTGAAGGTGATGAATATCAAGAAGAGGAATGGTTCGATGGGGACGATTTCGAAACCAATGGCCAAACTTTGGATTTGGATTCCCCCCCCTGTCCTGCACCACTAGGTATTGCTCACATGATTCGACTCGGTACCTGCAATCACTGCTTGCACCGAGTCGGAGGGCGGCGAACTGAAGAAATCGGAGAAAAGGGAGGAGCCTCTCTTCGTGCTGAAGCCTTTGCTAGAGACAAAGAATTGGAATCATTCGAGGCGCCCGATCTTTGTCCACTTTGCGAGAACCTCTTCGAAGATATCGATAACATCGTTGAGAGAATAGTCGAACAAACCGGCGAACTCGATCATGGCTCATTACAAATCGGAGTTCATGTTCCTAAGGATCTAATTCAGGAAGAGGACAGGATTCGTACCCGTCATGCGGCACCAGGTTCTAGACCTCTGAAGGCCGCATTTTCGGAAGCTGTACAGACTGGGATTTCTGCCCGCATGGATGGTGTCGAATTCGTCAAAGAAAGACCTGATTTGATGATTCTAATTGATTGTTTAACGCTAAGGGTTGATGTTGATATTCGTCCGGTATTCATATACGGCCGCTACAGAAAATTGGATCGAGGAATACCACAGACTCGCTGGCCTTGTCGCGCTTGTCGAGGCCGTGCCGAGGGTTGTGAAGCCTGCGAGGGAACAGGGTTACAATATCCCGATTCTGTGCAGGATTTGATCGGAGAACCATTCCGACTAGTTTTGTCTGCAGAGGATACCTCATTCCACGGAATGGGTCGAGAAGACATCGATGTGCGCTGTTTAGGAAGAGGTCGTCCTTTTGTCCTTGAAGTAAAGCGTCCTAAGATACGCCGCACAGACCTTGAGGAAGTCATGGAAGCAGTCAACTCAAATGCGGTTGATAAAATCGAAATTAGTGATTTACGTTGGACAAATAGAAGTGAAGTTAGCAGAGTTAAAGAAACTCGAGCTGAGAAGTCCTACACAATCCGTTTTTCTGTAGAAGATCTACCGGAAGAATCAGTCATTGTTGAATCAATTTCGAACCTTTCGGGTGTTACGTTGGAACAACAAACTCCCAAGAGAGTATCACATCGACGGGCAGATAAGAAACGTAGACGAAAAGTTGTATCAATCGAGAACATTGTTGTTGAATCGGAAGAAGTGCAATTTTCAGTTCGCTGCGAGGCTGGAACATATGTCAAGGAACTAGTACATTCTGACGAAGGTAGAACAGTCCCATCGATAGCCGAAGTTTTGGGTAGTCCCTGCGAGGTAATTTGGCTAGATGTCGAGGATATTCACGCTGATTGAAGCCTAAACTGCTCAGATGGGCTTAAGAATGGGTGGTAGGTCGCTCGCTCGCACGACCTATGGTCGAGGGGTGAGAATCATGCGCAGAAGTCACGGTACTCGTCAAGGAACTCGCAGTATTCTACGTCGTTCGAAAACCCAAAGAGGTCGAATCGATATTGCTCGAGTAATGCATCAATACGAAATTGGAGATAGAGTCGCAGTTGTGCTTGATGGATCTCAGCAAAAGGGTATGCCTCACCGCAGATTCCAAGGCGCTACTGGCGTTATCAAGGCCAAGCAAGGCCGAGCATGGGTTGTATCTTTGCATGACAAAAATATGGCAAAGACGGTCGTAGCTCGACCGGAACACCTTCATCCTCTGGAGTGATTCACATGAGCAAAAGAGAGTTCGTAGATTTCGCTACTGTTCGCGATTTGTTATTGGATGCCAGAGAGAGAAGAGGTGAACTGTCCTATGAGCAGAAGGTCGCCCTACAACACGCTGAGTGGGCAGCTAGTGAAAATCGCGGTGGAATGAAGACTAGCCCTGAAACTTTCACTAGTTTATTTGAAGACCTTTCCAAGAATGAAAAATTAGCCCAACATCCTGAGGTGTGTGCAAAGATAGCAGAACTTGCTCCTATCAAGGTAGAGGATGTTCGCGTAATTATCGCTTCAAAGAGGATTGCAATGGATACGGATGAGGTTGAGGGAATAATCACCACCGTCCGGCAACATATTCTCTAATTTTGTAGAATTTTAATTTCCGACCCAGCATTTTGCTAAAATTCACCGATTCCAAAGCAACACATCCATTCATGAGGGGTAGCCCACTTCCGAGGACTGAGGAATATGCAGTCGAATGGCAATTCCAATGGCGACCCAGCCGCTGGTCCCTTTGCATCAGAGACTCATATCAGAGTGCTTGATGTAATGGAAAGAAGACCATCTGGATGGGAAATTCATGCAATTTCAGAACCAGGTCTTCATATCGTAAGAGCAAGATTGAACGATGGTTTCACATTAGAATCAGGCGATTATATCCCTCTTGATTCTGGAAAGGCAGGTCCACTATCTTCACTTCGCTTCCAAGATTTAACAGCAGAGGGAAACTCAGTGCTACAGGAATCAGTTATAGAATCAATCAAAGTAAACCCAGATCCTCATTTAGGATTCTATAATCGGGCCAATAACATTTCACTCAAGGTTCATGCCTTCCAACTTCTTCCAGGTGTTGGTAGTTCAACTGCAAGGTCTTGGGTAGAAATACGCGGACCTAATGGCTGGATAGACCTAGAAGACGTAAGTCAGAAGTTAGAAATTGATGCAGTCGACCTACTTGCCGAGAGGTATGTAAGCGAAATGGAAAACCCTGGAGAAGTACCCTGTCTGCTTGATTTACTGGTGAGGGTCAGCGCCTGATAGAGGTGGGCGTATGGAAGACCTCGATGTCAGACTGTTAGTTGATTTATTGAGAGATCGAATTACTCCAAATCGCTCCCTTGGTCAACATTTTCTTCTCGATGAAGCAGTCATCGAAAGAGCAGTAGAAATAGCTTCGGGAAACACGCCAATAAATCAACAGAGTCATGTATTAGAGATTGGTCCTGGTCCAGGTTCTTTGACATTGAAATTGTTGCGAACCGGAGCAAGAGTAACCGCCATTGAATTAGATGAGGAAGCCATATCGCATCTTAATCGGGTTTTCGATAGCGAAGAAGGAAGATTACAAGTAATCCATGGCGATGCACTGCAAATCGAATGGCCGCAAGATATCACTCATATTGTTTCGAATCTACCCTACCAAATATCCAGTCCAATATTGGAGAAAATTCAGAGATCTCATTTGAATAATCAGTTGCAGGGCATTGCTCTACTTGTTCAGGAAGAATTTGCGGAAAAAATGGTCATGAGCAAGGGCTATGCAAGCAGGGGGCCACTTGGTCACTCACTTTGGCTAGATTTTGTCGTAGAATTAGATTTGAAAGTCCCACCTCATTCCTTCAGTCCATCTCCAAGGGTGCATTCTCGCCTAACAAATATGATTCCAATTGACCGCGATTCCACCGCATCTATAGATGGTCGACTTTACCGTATGGTGATTTCTGAGTGTTTCTCCAATCGTCGTAGGAAATTACGAACTACGCTAAAAAAACCACCAAATCGCCTCAATAGGATATCCGGATGGCATCGCACCCGTTGGTTAACAGCAATTGCTTCAATCCCCAAAGAAACACTAGATTTACGTCCTGAAAATCTTTCCTCTGAGGATTGGGTCAAACTTATCTCACAAATTAGCCAAGCATGAACAATACAGAGATCCGGAATCCCACGCCTTCAAAGGCAACACTAGGCTCGGGCAATACAGCGAAGCGGGCAGAGCCATCGCTGGGAAGGAAGTGGGTAAAATGGCCAAGAAGGACACTTATCTCGCGCTTCTACGAAGAGGTATCGACGAGAACACGGCTCAACTCCTAGCTGATTCGGGGATTAAAGTCGGTGACTTGAAGAAACTCGATGAAGAAAAACTTCGCAATAATTACGGACTAAAGAAGGAGATTGCAAAGTCTGTCCTCGAAGCGGTAAAATCCGGTCCAAGAAGTTCTGCGAAGCAGAGATATCTCGCAGATGTACTCTCTAAGGATAAGAAAAAACAAGTCGATAAAATCGAAGAGCAGCGATTCAAGCGAGAACAGAAAGATATAGTTGCCCAGCTTAATGAAAAGAAAGAGGAACTCAGGCTCGCTAAGGTTGAGGCATTCCGCTCCAAAAAATTAGTAATGAACCGCCTTGGTAAGACCATTGAATTAATCGTGAAATTAGAAAATTCATTCGATGATGAATCTAAGCGAGAACAACGCACGAAACTACGGGATCAACTTGAGACTCGCGGATTAGAAGCGGCTAGAGACCATGAAATGCTCGAATTGGTTGGTACTCCTCAAGATATAGTTGATTTCCGGAGAAAAATAGCTCCCAAACTGTGTATGTATGCATGCCCAGAGTGTGGAGAAGAGATGGACCCCCGTGGCGGTAATGTAATCGAAGATCCTACTGACTTTTCATTCGTATGTTGGGATTGTGAAGAGGAATTCCATGCTCCTATGGCAAACTATGTCGACGAACAGTTGAACAATGGCTCTCGGATTAGCATTAATCCAAAGATGAAGCCAAGAAATAAGGTGATTCGTAAGCCCAAGAAGAAGTCTGCTGATAAAATCAAGGATTTGATGATTAAGGACTTGGAAGCAACTGGAGCATCAGCCGAAGAAATGGCTGCGGCAGTTGAGGCAAGCGATCTAACTGGCGGACTAATGAGCATTGATGAATGGATAGACCAAACTCTTGCAGCTAAGGGCTATATCCAAGCCCAAGAACACCGTGAAGACTTCATCCTAGCCACAGGTGCAGGAGCTACCAAGTTCAACAAGTGGATGAAGAAGGCTGGTCTTGTTTTCAATAAGCAGACAGGCCAGTGGACTCGCTGGAAAAATGATTGAGTCCACCGGTCGATTTCAATACGAATAATCGATTCGGAGTATTCGTGGCGATAGTCCGATTCTTCCGTGGAGCCCTTCTTCTTGGAGTGGCAGAAGCCGAAGAAGATGAGTCGTTGGCTGAGATTGCCCAGAAGGCCGGAGTTGACATTCCGACTAATTGTACATCGGGCAACTGCGGCACATGTTTGGTTCGGTTGAAGGAAGGGGAAATCGAATATCCTGAACCATTACCACCAGGACTTGACGAATTCCTAATTGAGGATGGTGGTGTACTTTCTTGTTGCATGCAACCGTCAGAAGCCTGCGATATTGATGTAATTCCGCCTTTGTGATGTGATTTTATGGATGACCAAGAATTCTATTTCTTAGTTATCTTCAATTTTATAGGAGTAGGAATTGCTGTTTGGTTTCTATATACACGCCTCCGCGCAAAGCTTGTCGAGGTAGAAGAGAGGAAGGCAAGAAGATGGAAGCGTGACAAAACCAAGGAGAGTGAAGAATGATGGATACGATTAATCTGAAAGAAAAGCTGGACAAATTTTCCGACCATTGGTCGCCAAAAGTTATCGCCGAATTAAACGATTATCAATTTAAATTAGTTAAAATCCAAGGCGAATTTGTTTGGCATAATCATCCAGATACTGACGAGGTATTCATCGTTATTGAGGGTACTATGAATATAGAATTTGAGAATGAAACAGTTCGACTAACCGAGGGTGAGATGCTTGTAGTTCCGAAAGGTATCGAACACAAACCATACGCAGATTCTGAATGCAAAATTATGCTAGTCGAGCCTCGTGATGTAGTGAATACCGGAGCTGCTGAAAGCGAACTCACAGCGGATAATGACGTCTGGATTTGACGACTTATTCATTAATCGCAGCAGTCCATCTATCTGCCTGAGGTACACCAACAACTTCTATATGGCAGGCTAGAACTCCTTTCTGTTGATTTATTTCCGAGCGAAGTTCCATCAGGTCGTTGATACAACACGGACAATGTGCCCGGGTTGGTTGAATCCAAATCTGGACAATTCCAGCATCATCAACTTCAACACCCTTGAGTATTGATTCATCGGTAATCTCAATTCCATGTGGTTCAGTTCTTCCGCGTAGTAATCTTGCAAGACGCTTCTGAGCAGTTTTTTTTGCCCTGCTCATGAATCCCACTCCGTAAGCAGGCCCCAAGATTCTCCCATGGTTAGGCATTCCATTCCTTCAGATGTACGTGCAAAAGTATCCTCTGTACCGATGGCACCAGATTCATAGATCACTTTGGGTTCAATTGCCATAGTGCCTCCTATCGGAAGTTCTCTGTCAAATCGATCGGCAACCACTGGAGTTTCATCCAATTCCAAGCCCACAGAATGTCCAAGGAAAACTGCTTGATTTGGAGCCATTCCCATGAGGTGATTAGAATACCCCATCTCATTTGCCATACCATTACCAATTTTCCATGCCTCTGAACAATCATCTCCTTTGCCGAGGCTGGATACAACTGCATCCCTTATTTCAGCCATATCGTCCAATTTACTCATCGATCCTTCATCTAGTCGACCAGCGCAGAACATTCGTGTACAATCGGAAACATATCCTCTATGAAGATGGACAATATCGACGATTACAGGCTCTCCTGACACGACTTTAGCATGTCCAGCACCCAGTGAAGAAATAGGACTTGCACCTAGACCCCCAATAGCGGAATCGAAGTACGATGGAACAGCCCCAGATCGTCCTGCTGCAATCACAACTCGGTCGCAATCCATTGGCCAACGCCTCATTCGAATTCGTCCCCCAAATCCGGCGGACCGACTAATTTCATCAGCGGCGGCAGCCATTTCTAACTCTGTTCGACCCTCGCCTCCTACTTCCTGAACCGCTTCAAACATCTCTGCATTTATCCTTCCACTTTCACGATGCATCCCAAGTTCCCATTTCGATTTGGTTTCTCTCAAACCATACATCAGATAGGTGGAATCTTCAATTTCTCCAAGAGAAGAAAGTTTCCGTGAGAAAAATTGCCAGCGTTCATGAGGCATTTTTCCGGCCAACATAGCTGGAGCCGAATTCACACCAAGAGAACGCAATGCCTCTGTCAATTGTCTTGTCTTTGGTTGGGCAACAATAGGGTCTGGTGCATCATCCCCTCCGGATTCATATTGGGCTCTTTCCAGAGATTTACGTACCCAATGTGTGTGCTGAATATCAGAACCTTCAGCACCGATCAGAATCATTCCATTTTGCCTACCTCCAGTCAACCAGTAAAGTTCGACTGGATCATCAATTAGCGCTGACTCTAATCCCTGTTCTGTTAGCGCGTATGCCATCCGATTACGACGCTCTTCCAGCTCACTAACTGGGACTCGCCAGTCCTCCCCATCGGGGCCAGTAAGTCGTTCCGCATCCCATGTCATTAACACGCCACTAGGGCAGGGACACAAAGGTATTGGGGGTGAGTTATACCCGACCTTTCTCCATCATTATCAAAAGACGTCTGCCCGTGGCTTCCTCCGTGAAAGACGTTCTATCTCTGGACGACATTCATCTAAACGGTAAGCATGTGCTGTTTAGGGTGGATATTAATTCACCTCTTCATCCGGAGACAAGAGCCTTTCTTGATGATGGAAGATTAAGGGCAATTTTACCTACTCTGGCAGATTTATCAGAATCTAAAGTAGTAATTCTAGGCCATCAATCAAGACCTGGAAAAGATGATTTCACAGACCTATCAGGTCATGCAGAAAGGCTTGCGAGAATTTTAGGAAGACCAATTCGCTTCGTCCCAGATGTCTGCGGCGATGAAGCGATTCAAGCAATTCGAGATATGAAAAACGGTGAAATCCTTTGCTTGGATAATGTTAGGATGCATAATGAGGAAATTTCGCTAAAAAAGGCTGAATTAGATGAATTACGATTATCTCAAATTGTAATGAATCTTGCACCTGAATTTGACGCCTATGTTACGGATGCTTTCGCTGCCGCGCATAGAAATTCTCCAACTTTAACCGGCTTCGCAGAAGATTTACCATGCATTGCGGGGAGATTAATGCAACGAGAGATTAATGCCCTTCAAACCGCGGTTACAAATCCACCTCGACCATACGTTGCAATCCTTGGTGGTGCCAAGGCGGATGACTCATTCAGAGTTGCACAGAATTTAATCAATCGAGGTGTAGTGGATACAATCGCCTTTGTTGGTGTGGTTGGAAATATGATTCTCTGGATTCAAGGTATTGACATCGGGGAAGGAAATAAGGAATTTATCCGAGGAACATTAGGTGAAGATTTTGATATCGCTTGGGAAATGGCAGAATCACTTGTAGAAAATCACTCAGATCTACTCTTAGTCCCAACGGATGTCGCGGTAGAAATAGAAGAAGAAAGAGTTGGACTTAGTGTTGAGGACCTTCCAGTTCCACATCCAATTTACGATATTGGAGTGGAGACCCTTATGCATTTACGTCCAATTTTAATGCAAGCAGGTTGTATTCTATGGAATGGACCTGCTAGTTATTTTGAGAAGCCAGCCTTTGCTTTTGGAACCATTGAGATTCTCAACATGTGCACTGAAACCACGGCCATGACGATTGTAGGTGGTGGACACACGAGTGCTTTGGTCAACTCCCGGGGAGTTGCTGACAAAGTATCACACAATAGCACAGGCGGTGGCTCCTGTTTGCAAATGCTATGTGGAGATAGAATGCCTGTTATCGAAGCACTGCAACATTCTGCAGAAAAGTTTCGTTAGAGAAATCCCTCCAAAATCATCTCATTTTACTCAAATCCAGAATATGACCAATTCGGGAGTTAACATCCTCGATGATGGCGGCCAATACTGAATCGTCTCGACCTTCTGCTCGCATTACCAAAATCGGCTCTGTATTCGATGGTCTGCAAAGATACCATCCATCAGGATAGCGAACTCTGATTCCGTCCACAGTCGACTTTTTCGTATCTGAAAAAGCATGTTCTACAGCCGCCATAGTTTCTTCTCTTCCCGCAACTAAAGGAATTTTTGTTTCATCTGTCGAAGGGTAATCAGGTAGGTTAGCGAATCTCTGTGAGAAACTCATCCCACCATCCTTGGATGAGGGGTCACGCCCAACAATCTCCAGTAAACGAGCAGCATTGTATAGCGAGCAATCGAATCCTGGCCATCTATCATGGAGGAAGAAGTGGCCTGACATTTCTCCAGCCATAACCGCTTCTGGATTACTTCGTAACTCTCTCTTCATGAACGAGTGTCCGGTACGCACCATTTTCGGTACTCCACCACTGGAAAGTATCGCTTCTTCTAGTGCCATACTGCACTTTACATCGAAGAAAACGGTACGCTCTGCCTCTGTTCCATCGCGGCGATCAACCAAAACATCTGCCGCGATTACCGCCATTAAACGATCAGGATGTATGAATCGACCTGTCTCATCAACCACCCCTATCCGGTCTCCATCTCCATCCATACCGATTCCAAATTCACAATTATTCTCAACTACGGCTTTCGATAAATCGACCATGTTCTTCTGCCGTGTTGGGTCAGGTGGGTGATTAGGAAAGGTATTGTCCCAGTCACAATGAATTGGTACTAAGTCAACTCCAAGTTTTTGCATTAGAGATACTGTCAATGGACCAGGTACAGCATTGCCACAATCGATTGCAATTCGGATTGAGCGTTTAGGCATTCCTGCATTTTCTACGATCGTCTGCAAAACTTGTTCTTCAAACTCTGGCATCTCGGTAATTGTTCCGGATCCGCTATGGAATTCACCTGCATCGAAAGTAGCCTTCAGTTCCTGCAATTCTTCTCCAGCCATTGGTAAAGTCCCTCGACAAATCTTGAATCCGTTATACTCAGGAGGGTTGTGGCTTGCAGTAATTGCCACTGCTGCATCAACAGAAAGGTCTACAGTGGCTCGATATAAGACTCCAGTAGTAGTAATTCCAAGATCGATAACATCGGCACCTGCTTCGGTAATTCCTTGCAAAAAGGCCTGATGTAATTCAGGTCCTGATTCACGAATATCTCGAGCCACTGCAATTGATTTAGCATCGACATGAGTAACCAGTGCAGACCCCAACCTACGGGCGAACTCTGCATCCAATTGGCTACCGGCCAGCCCACGAATATCGTAGGCCTTGAACACACTCATGGATTAGACGGAGCACTTTTCCTTCATCATTCCATCGTGGCCATGGCTGCTGACTAATCGAATATTGGAGACTTAATCTGAGCCAGAACCTCGTACAGCTCGAGCCACGACCTCTACCTTTGCACCTGCAGGTAATTCCCTAACACCATAAGCGGCACGAGCAGGAAGAATAGTACCTTCCAACCAAGCCGCATAGACTTCGTTAAATTCGCCAAATTCAGCCATATCTTCTAACAGCACCATGACCATAACCAAATCTGCTTTATCTGCTCCGGCTTCGCCTAGCAGTACATCGATTTTTGATAATGCGCTGGCGGCCTGTTCAGCCATAGAATCACCACCGTCAATTCCAATTTGTCCTGCGACCCAAATATCGTCTCCAACAACCATACAAGGATTGTACGGAAACATTGGTTTTACGCCTGCATAGATTGGTTCCTTCTTACTCATGCACAAACCAGTCAAACTCGGATGATAGGGTTATTGCCTCATCATTCCCTTAGCATATCTACGATATCTATGTGGTCAGCGGCGACGGTATCTTTGGTCAGCTCGTCGATTAGTACCCATGCAGCCGATACTGCGTCGTCCGCTCCTTTCGGTTCGGTATCAATATCTGCATCTACCAGATAGAACAGACCGACACAGTGTTTTCGAGGATCTCTACCCGGTGCACCTAGTACATGCAAAACTCTGGGATTTTGTCCCTCTATGCCGGTTTCCTCCTGTAGTTCTCGGAGAACCGCATCTTCTGGGTCTTCTCCATAATCAACAAACCCCCCTGGAAATGCCCATTTCCCTTCCCAAATTGCAGGATCAGGCCCTCGTTCAATCATCAGCAATTCGAGTCCATTTTCGGTCTCCCGTGCCGCCACGGCATCAACTGTAACCGATGGACTGTGATATCCGTCTCTGCCACAAGTAGGACAACGCTTGGTTTTCTCTTCAGCTTCCATAGCGTCTCTTCCTCATTTGATAATCTTCAATCGCTTCGTATAGATCTCTTCGACCGAATGATGGCCAATGTACATCGGAGAAGTATAGTTCTGAGTACGCTATCTGCCACAAAAGGAAATTCGAAACCCTTTCTTCACCTGAGGTTCTGATTACTAAATCAGGGTCAGGTAAATCTGCAGTATACAGTCGATCAGAGATTGTGGATGGGTCGATTGAATCGAGTTCAATCGTACCAGAAGCATGGGCCTCAGCGATTTCCTTGACGGCGTCAACAATTTCCTCTCTCCCTCCATATGCAAGACATACGGTGAATAGGGAATCGCTGTACTGAGAGGTTGCATCTTCTGCTATTTTGATTGCGTCTTGAACTCTATCTGGAAGTAGCTCCTTTCGTCCAACCACCTGAACTCGAACCCTATTGTCATGTATCAAGGGGTCCTGGGAAATTTCTTCCAGTCCAGATACATAGAGATCGAATAGCGTCTCGAGTTCACTATCATCTCGAGAGGACAGGTTCTCAGTAGACAACGCATAGACGGTTAGGTAAGGAATCTCTAGGTCGAGAACCCAACGCATGACTTCCTTCAATTTCTGCTTTCCAGCAGAGTGACCCGCTTCTGTTTGCAATGAACGATTCCATGCGAATCTTCGATTACCATCCATAATCATTGAGATATGCTTTGGCATCATATCCGGTCCTGAGGAAACAACCCTCTCACGAAGTCGATTCCTTCTGATTCTGTCAGTACGAGAAATGAAACTCCATGCCAGCCTAGAATTCGCTACCCATTTTGCGGGAGCAGCAATAACTCGCCATCGCAGCAGCCAGTGTGCAAGGGCATCAATTCTGCGCCCTAACGCACTGCGGGTTCTTCCCATGTCCAAACCAAATGACTACTGCGCTAAAGGTCGTCGGCGGCAAAGGTTCGCATCTATTTTTGAAAAATCACTCAAAAACAAGGTCTGCAGAATCCCCTACCTTATCCAATAGGCCTCTCTCAGGATTAACCACGATTACTTGTCCTGCATGATTCCAAACAGGAATATCATGGACGCTATTTCCAGCATATCCAAATCCTTTCTCGCCATATCTTGCAATCAAAGCTTCAGCCTTCTTGTGATCTCGAAGATTGATTTTCCCATCTGAACCCATTACATCGTCGAACAAACCGACATGTGCTGCTATTATCTCCGCTACCAAGCGGTCCGATGCAGTTGCGAGAATGAGTTTCCTACCTCTTGCACTTTCACCGGTTAACCAGTCAACAAATGCTTCGTGGTATTGTAATTCATCAGGAGTAAATTTGAGTTGTCGAGCAAGATTCTTCTTCCATTGTGCTCGCTTTCCAGTCAACTCTAGTAATATTGTAGAAAATATCGTCCATGGTTTACGAAGAAAAACACGTTTTGCACTCATCACACTCATGTCTGTCAGAATAAGTGTGCCGTCCATATCAAC
>Ga0163110_10001371_pt1 | contig 12380 bp, 20 predicted proteins | sample CRUFie1St17metaG_FD_108703 | JGI IMG/M metagenome (GOLD analysis project Ga0163110, IMG submission 108703) | Marine microbial communities from the Costa Rica Dome - CRUD Field 142mm St17 metaG | ecosystem: Environmental > Aquatic > Marine > Oceanic > Photic zone | place: Costa Rica: the Eastern...
AAGAAAGTTTTATCCAAAAGATAATGTTGTGCAAATGGCTGCACTACTTCACGACTCGCTTGAGGATGCACCTGGCTCTACTGTTTCTTCGGTCGAGGAGATGGAAGAGTTTATTAAAGGCTCTATTCAAGACCCAGCAGCAGGCGAAGAAGTCATCAGAGTTGTTCGGGCACTTACCCACGAGAAAGGTGGAGACTATCTCTCCTACGTTGTTGATTTGCTGGGTGATGTTCCAACCCTTCGAGTAAAGTTATCAGACATGGTTCACAATCTCACAGATAACCCTTCGCCTAAGCAAAAGGTAAAATACAAAGCAGCACTTGACGCCATCGCTCAAAAGACTGGTGGCAAGGCACCAAGTGGCATTTCAGACAAGCACTGGAACACCCTTATGGGTCTCATCTCGGGTGAAGTAAATGAAGTTCTTTCAAAAGATACTTACGATGCTATTAACGCCAAGGTTGATGAGTTTGGCTACAATGCAGAAGGACTATATGAGTTAGTTTTAAAGATCTTTAATCAAATGGGCGATTCAGAGGTTTCTTCAATCCTCGGTAAGTTAAAGGAAGGCATTACCAAAGAGCAGCTTGCAACTTTCGTTGCAGAGAAAGTTTTGGATAAGTTTGATGGAGACTACCAGAGGAGCATTGTAAAACCTAAGAAGTTGAAAATCAAAGAAGAGGAAATGGAAGGCTCGATGCACAGAACGGCACTCGCAATCCTCGTCCAAGACGCTCAAGATCTTCTTGCTATGATTAGAGATTCAGACGACTTACCAGAATGGCTAGAGTCAAAGATTACAAAAGCTAAGGACTACATTGCAGGTTCAAAAAATTACATGATGGGTCAAGTAGCAAGACAGCAGGGTGCCCTAGAAGAAAAAGCAACTTCCAAGGCTCAACAAAGGTATTTTGGAATGCTTAAGAAGTGTAAAGAAGATGGCGACTGCGCCGATGCAGAAATGAGGAGCAAAGCAGATAAAATGACTACAAAGCAAATTGATGACTTTGCTGGAACCAAACATAAAGGTCTTCCAGGCAAGGTTAAGAATGAAGAGTTGAGAAACAGAATTCGTGAGACCATTGTCCGTAAACTAAATGAAGGTCGTTGCGGTTGCTCCCCAGAGCCAATCGAAGAGGCTGAATATAAGGGTAAGAAGGTTACACTCAACGACCCTATCAGGACTTCTGGCGAGTCTAAAAAGTTTAAGGTCTACGTAAAGAACGACAAAGGCAACGTAGTTGTTGTTCGCTTTGGTGACCCAGATATGGAAATCAGAAGAGATAACCCAGAGGCAAGAAAAAACTTTAGAAAACGTCACGACTGCGCTAACAAAACAGATAAAACAACTGCGGGCTACTGGTCTTGCTGGCAGTGGCGAGCAAAGGCAAAGGTGGATAGTTAAGATGAGTAATTTATTAGAAACATTAACAGACGAGGAACTTACAGAGATTGTAAGAACGGTTCTAGACGAATCAGGCAAGTGCCAAAAGGGTTACAAGACACATCCCACTAGAAAGACAAAAGAAATGTTTGGAAAGCGATATCGCAACTGCGTCAAAGCAGACGAAGCACTTCGAACAAGAGTTAGAGAAACCATTATGCGAAGGCTTGAAGAAGAAGGCGGTTGTTATTCTGATAAAGAGATTTGCACAGCAGGTCTAAAGTTTGTTGTAAATTCTGAATCGCCAGGTATCAAAGATGTCAAGTGCGAAGACGGTGTTCTTAAGAATTGGTCTGCTCGTGCAGCACAGATTGCTTCCAAGTATTGCAAAGACGATAACTACGGTCGCAAGAAGAACGAATCTAAGGGTGAGTTCACATCACATTTGATGTATGATCCTAAGTCGGGAGATGCAAAACAGGCTAAAACTGAAGACGAACATAATAAGTTAGCAGCAAAAGGATATGTTCACGTAGACCCAGACAAAATTCGAAAAGCTTTAGAGGCTGAAGGCGGCGCAGCAGGCACTGATGCTGTAGTTGATAGAACTGATTCTAATGAAAAAGAAGTGAAAAAGGCTATGGATGCTATGCCAGACGTTGCAAAGCACAAGAAGGGTGACTACATTATTGACGACGATGAAAATATTGAAGTCAACGAAGGCGACTTGCAAAAGTGGGCAGACGAGAAGTGGGTTCACTCTGACGGAACACCTTGTGGCGACGGTCGTGAAGACGGTTCAGTTGAGCGATGCAAACCAAAAGCAAAGTGGGCAAAGATGTCTAAGGGTGAAAAGGCAGCAGACAACGCAAAGAAGCGAGCAGGCACAAAGAAGGGCAAGCAAAACGTCGCTGCTACCAAGAAGGGCAAAGTAACCAAGAGTTATACAAAGAGATAATTTATGAAACAATTAATGGAAAATTGGCGCAAGTTTATGAGTGAGGTGAAAGTCACTGTGGGAAAGGTAAAGGATTACGTTTGCCCACCAGCAACGCAAGACTTGAAACTGAACACAAAAAACAGGGATGCTGCCATCCATGCTGAACACATCAAGTATGGTCCATTAAATGTTGACGAGCCTGGAGATTACTGGAAAGACATCGCAAAATATTGGGACACTACAGAGAAGGCAGCAAAGAAATCTCTCTGTTCTAATTGCATCGCCTTCGACATTTCTCCTAGAATGAAAGAATGTATGCCAGGTGTAACTACCGACAAAGACGGTGAATTAGGTTACTGCTGGATGCACCACTTCAAATGCCACTCTGCTAGGTCTTGCTATACTTGGGCAAAGGGTGGTCCTATCGTTGATGACAAAATTTCTCACGAGTGGCAAAGCAAGAGCAATTTATAGAAAGAATGATGAAAAAGTTATTTGAAAATTGGAGAAAGTTTCTAAACGAAGGAATGGACTCAAGAATTAAAAGTCAGTTAGACAAGATTTTTGCGATTGACGAAAACGGTTTAAAGGTAGGCGTTGTTATAACCGATGACAAAACCTTTGGAGTCGCAATTAGGTATTGTTTTATCAAACCTGATGGTTCTTGGTTTGAAGTTGAACTCGATGACGCAGAAAAACGTGTTGATAGGAAAGTCGTTAAGACTGGCATCCCATTTGGTGAGGTTCAGATTAGGAAGATGGATTTCCAGGGCAAGTGCCTTGACGGTTGGGAAGTGTATTCTTCCGAAGCAACCAGAGGTTTTGGTCCTTTGTTGTACGAGGTTGCTCTAGAATACGCATCTCAGAAGGGCGGCGGCTTGATGGCAGATAGAAATTCTGTTTCTGATTATGCCAAAAATGTTTGGAGCGAATATGAGAAGAGAACACCAGGGGTAAAAAACAATCAGTTGGATGTTGATTTAGATAAAACTAAAATGGCAGATTTTCTTAAAGGACGAATTGATAATCTCACAGCCACACCAGATGATGATTGCAATCAAAGCAAGGCAATTCGGGATCTTGGAACGGACTGGGATAAGTCACCATTGTCAAAAATTTACACAAAGAAATCTTCAGATACTATGAAGGCTTTGGGTGACAGACTTATATATGACGGAAATGTATAGGGGGTAGCGTGACTTACTCAAAAGAAGTTCTAGACCACTACGAGAACCCAAGAAACGTAGGAACCTTAGACAAGAAGGCGCTAGACGTTGGAACTGGTCTCGTTGGTGCTCCAGCTTGTGGCGATGTAATGAGGCTTCAAATAAAAGTTGATGAAAACGGTGTAATCAAAGAAGCACGTTTCAAAACTTACGGATGCGGTTCAGCTATCGCAGCTTCTTCTATCGCTACAGAGTGGCTCAAGGGATTGACTTTAGACGAGGCAACAGAAATAAAAAATAAAGATATAGCAGAGCACCTTTCACTCCCACCAGTAAAAATTCATTGCTCTGTATTGGCTGAAGACGCAATCAAAGCTGCCATCGAAGATTACAAAGGCAAACAGAAATCCTAACACTACTTACATGTAACGGAGGTACTATTATGAAAAACAATAAAACAACTAACGGTGCATGCAACGATTGCTGCGAGAAGAGAGAGTGCTGTAACTGCTGTTCTTGCTGTTCTTGTAAGTGTGCTTGCTGCTAAAGCGAGGCACAAATGAATGCTGAACTGGATAAGAAAATTAAGACCAATAATGATAGAGAACTCAAAAGTTCCCGTCATCCTTTCCAGAGTAGCTCCGATTGAAATCTGGGCTATCTCTTTTGGAATATTCGTGTGGTGTAGAGGCGAAATGTCAGAGACCACCAAGAGACACGAGTGTATTCATTTTGCCCAGCAGGTCGAGTGCCTTTTCATAGGGCAGTGGATTTTATACGGATGGCAGTGGCTCCGAGGCGTTATGGCAAAGAAATCAGGCAGAGAAGCATATTATGCTAATTGCTTCGAGGAAGAGGCATATGCTCACCAAGACGATAAATCCTACCTTGATAACCGACCCTTCTATCACTGGAAAAAATACATCTAAAAACTATTTACTTTACAAGCCTTCAATCTTGTGCTATTATCCTAGTAGTAAAGGTTTTATATGTTTGAAGCAATAATAGTGATGGCTCTTTTCTGTATTGTAGGTATGCAGTGGTATACAATAGCGACATACAGGGAGAGATTCGAACGCATCGGCAAGATAATTAAGAAGATCCAGAGAACCAAAGAGGACAAGGGGCATACCCATGATAGGGAAGCCCAACCCAGGTACATCGGTGGTGACATGGACATAGTATACAAGGGTGAGAAGGCGTCAGTGAAGGCTCACATTTACCCAAGAAAGATAAAATAGAATGAAAGATAAAGCAGTACTTGTGTTACTGGCATTGTTCGTTTCGTCTTGCGAATTTCAGAACAATAGTTCAAGTTTGTGCGAAGAATCGCCATCTGAAGTAGAAAGGGTAATTATCTTTGCGCCAAGCACAATGATGGTTTGTAATAATCCAGAGTCAAAAACACACAGACGATTGTGTACATCAGAGTGTTATGAGGAAGGTAGTAATACTGCATATTGCTATGAATTGCCTACGGATCTGTGCAGTGAAGGTTGGCACAGGGAACCCTGGATAGACGCTCTTTGCGAAGAGTTGTCAGAAACTTTGTAGAAAGAAGGTTCAAGTGAAGTTTATTAGATTATTGCTACTCCTTTTATTGTTCGCCTGTCACGATGAAGTTCCACAACGAGGTGATCTTGATGCACAGCAGTCAAGATCTTTGACCCCAGACGCATCAGTTGTAGACGTTCAAATTGTCAACATTCCTGACATCACTGTGGATGTCTGGGTAGACCCTTGTCTGAACCTTTCTAACACAGACGACCTGTATTGTCAATGCAATCCCAACTGTTGTCAAGAACAAACTTGGTATTGCCCACCCAGAGGCGTCGAGATACAAGCCAAGTATGCCATCTTGGACATTTGCGGAGAAGACTTGGTTCCTTGTGATAGAAACAGAGACCCCAATTGTCCACCAGCAGAGATTATTGAAGAGACTGGTTGTCAGCACGCCTTTGATTGTCCCCCAGGTATTAATGAAGATTTTACCCTTACATACGATTGTGAGATTAACGGAACCACAGGCACTCAACAGGTTCGATGTGACAAGGGTAGGTTGTATTATGGAGAGTGTGTAACTTGTTTTGAAGAAGAAGAGGTTTGTGACAGCATTGACAATGATTGTGATGGCAATGTAGACGAGAATCAGTTAAACGCTTGCGGAGGGTGTGGTCAGGTTCCAGAAGACATTTGCGACGGACTCGATAACGACTGTGATGGTAGTATTGATGAAGAACTAATAAGAGAATGCACCACTATTTGTAACTCAGGCTTGGAGGTTTGTGGCAACGGTGACTGGATAGGTTGTACAGCACAGAGACCAGTGGACGAAGAATGCGACGGCGAAGATAATGATTGTGACAATTTAGTAGACGAAGGATTAAACTGTCAGTGCCCACCAGAGTCGGTTGGAGCCCTGGTGCCTTGTGCAGAGCCTCCACTCACCTGTGGTATGGGTTTCAAAACTTGCGAATGCGTAAATGAAGAGTGTCAAGTTACGCAGATGACAGAATGCTTCGCCCTATGTCATTGGGTACCAGAGTTGGAGGAGGACGGTCAGCCCTGCGACCAGTTCGCAGGCATTCCGACAAACCCAGAGCTTTGCAACAACTTTGATGAGGACTGCGATGTTCTTGTGGACGAACAATTAACCCGTCAATGTTACACTGGACCAGAGGGAACTTTAAATGTTGGTGTCTGCTCTCCAGGCACGCAGGCTTGCAACAGAGGGCAGTGGTATGGGCAAAACCCTCAAGGCGGTCAAGTTGTTGACTTGTGTGGTGGAGAGGTTGTTCCAAGCGTAGAGATTTGCGACGGCGCTGACAACGACTGCGATGGAGTGGTAGACTATGGCGAGGAGATTCCAGAAACAGACATTTTATTTTTAGTTGACTGGTCTGGTTCTATGGAGAACTACATCAATGCTGTGAGAATGGCAATGAACAGATTTGCTCAAGACTTCGCAGCAGAAGACAAGTTGAAGTGGGGGTTGATTGTCGGACCAAAAGCAGCCCCAGGTCCAGGCGGCACACAAGAGATGCTTATCCTTCAATCTGATATCACTGAGTTTGACCAGTTCTTGACAGCTTTTGCAAACGTAGGACAGTTTGATAATCAGACAGGAAATGAGCAGTTCAAGGATGCGATAATGCTGGCACTTCAGAACATTTCTGGAAATTTTAACTATAATTTTGCCAATGCAACATGGGCTAATAGAATGGGTTCAAGTCCAGAGTTGAAGTTTTTTAAGGTGAACTGGAGACCAAACGCAGATAGGATTATTATTTTGTTTAGTGACGAGTTCGCACAATCTTTCTTAGTACCAAGGGTCACTACAGACCAAGTTTGGGAGGCTCTCTCTTCGACGCCAAACCTAAAATTCTATGCTTTCGCAGAGAGAAACTCTCGTGTCTGGAATAACTACGCCGATGAGGGCAATGGAGCAGTGTTTCAGCTTTCTCGCAACCAACAGCAGATGTATGATGATCTGATGTCTATATTGGATGACATCTGTCTTGGTGCCGAAGAACAAGCTAGGAACGCAGTTCCCGAGTCGCATTTTATGACAGTCAGTTCGAAGGTTCAGTTAGATTATGTTATGCGAATGTGCTACTAGATACTATTTATAATACAATAAAAACACTGGAGTAAATTTCAAAGATGTGTATAATATGCGTGGAATTTGAAATGAGCAGATTGACCATAAAAGAGGCAAGAAGGAATTTAGCAGAGATGGCAGAATCTTTGGATCCAGAGCACGTAGAAGAAATTGAGCGTGCCCTTGACGAGCAGGAGCTTGAACAGATGGATGACGAGGAATTTCGAGAAGAGTATGACGACCTGATTGCCGATGGTTCAGACTAGAGGATAAACTAATGAAAAAGATCTTGACAGAATGGAGAAAATTTCTCAAAGAAGAGAGCCGCAATGAGTCCGAAGACATGGGATTTCCTTCGAAGATTTACCACGGTATTTCTATTGAACAGTTACCAGCCGTTCGAGATGCTGGGATAATTAATCTTTCAACAGATCGGGACATTGAAACAGACAAGGTTGGGGTTCCGACCTGTAACAGCCCCTTTGACGCAAAGCAATATGGCAACGTAGTCCTTGAGATCGATGGAGCATACCTTCAAGACTCTCAGCAGTATGAGCCACACCACAATTCAAAGGGTTGCAGAGTGAAAATGAAAGATTCGGCGGTTATGTCTGGTTCGGGAGTTGATCCAATGGTTGATAACCTTGGTTCAAAGATTCCTTTCGATGCGGTGTCTAGAATAATTTTTACAGGAACACCAAATCTAAACCAACTCAAAGAGAGGGGTTATGATTCCATCGAAATTTCTTCCTTCTCACCTGACTCTAAAGACATAAACAGTCTTCACAGCCCGCAAGAAGAGGAAATCTGAACTATTTACCTTTATAGGAGGTATTTTGTTCAATGTCGGGTGCAGAGTGTGATTGCGAAGAAGAATTTTCGATTGGAGATCTTGTAAGACTAAAGGACGATGAGTTTTTACAACACGGAATAGGTCTGATACTAGACAAGCGGGACGATTCCGCAAACATACTAAAAGAATTTATAGAACAGCTTGGTATCGATCCAGAGTTAGGTGGTGAAGATGAGGTCAACGAGGCACTTAGAGAAGCCAACCAATACTTGCTTGGAACCTCTGTTTACCTTGTTCATTGGCAAGGTGGCACAACAAAGTCTGTTTTCAAAAATATTTGGATGTTTTATACAGAGATAGAACTACTTAGCAAAGTTGGATCATCTAGCCGACAGAAAGACGGAGAAAATTAATGAAACTTATTCTAGCAATTTCGGTGTTTATGGCAACAGCGATTGCTCATTCGCAAGAAATCGAAATGCCCACAGAACCAAAGACCGAATTCCAATTGGTTCCAGCAGTCAAGACCACAGCAACCGTCCAAGGCGTGGCTTATATTGTCTCAAGGGACAAGAACAATAAGATCGTTTTTGTAAAGAAATCCGAAAAGGAATTTGCTGTAAGACCGATGATAATCAGTTTTGACGCACCTAAAGAAAAAAATCCTTGACTTATGATCTAGTATTTGGTAGTATGTTATCAATAGCTAGGGGTAAGGAACAGTGATGGCAGAGAAAAAAATAAATTCATCTTTTCTAAAAAATGTTCTGGAGAAGAGCAGTAATAAGAGGGGTTTTCACCTTGGACCACACAAAGGTCTTTCAAAAGTTTTCGACAATGATCCTTGGTTTCGGTCCTTCTACATGGAGATAGCAAAACTCTATGGCTATCCAGCATCTCAAGTCGAAGCAATAACCAAGCAAGATAAAATTCTATCAGCCTTCGCATCTATTAACATAACGATAGCACTGGAAGAGCACGTAAAGATTTGGCATCCTTGGTGGAAAGCTAAACAAAAGATTACACCTGAACTTGCCGAATTATTTTGCCGTAAAGTTTTCGAGATTCGAGGCGAACAAATAATTCCTATTATGTGAAAAAGTTATTGACAAATGAATAATCGTTTGTTATCTTGTACGTGTGGTTGGGAGAGGACGCTCTCTAGAGGAATGCAACGCTCTTGTGATGGGCTTCCTCGCCACAAGCCTGTGGGGGCTGTAGGTCAGAGCTAGTGATGGCGTGACTGCGTAAGCGTGGAAGTGATTTCCAGGGTAGGCTACAGTCGATTGAGGGAAGTTGGGAACCCTTGATGTTTTTATAAATGAGGAGCGAACTATGACTAATTTTTCTAATGCTTCCGCAAGGAGGATTGCTTTTCAGATTATTGATAAGAGTGAAGATAAGATACAGGATATCTTGTCAACTTTTGAGCCAGATTTCAGGAATGCTATTGTGGCAGAAATCCTGAAGAAACGAATTGAAAGGGGTCGTAATGCCCAAGCAGAATAAGCCTATTTTAGTCGAGAATAAGCGAAACCGTAACGAGTTTCGTCATCTAACACCAGCGGATATTAGCTCGCACCACGAGCACACTATCCGCAAGATAGAAAAGGAGTAAATGCTTTACGAACTATGGATTAAAGGCGAACTAGGGCTACACAAGGACAAACCTTTATTAAAAGCAGTGTTTCCTTCTGCTGTTTCAGCGGAGAGACAAATGATAAAGCTATTACAACAAGGTCACTGTGCTTTCGTAGTCAAAAAGAAATTACCAAAAACTATTTAGTAATGAGCCCTCTTCGGAGGGCTCAAACATAATTTGAAGGAGAAATAATTATGTCTGATAACAGCGAATCAGTAAAAGCACTAGAGCTTCTCAACATTGAGACAGTGCATGCAAACGGAGAATTCAAGTTCAACATTGAAGTGACCGAGGAGTTTGAAAGTTGGTTCAAGGAAAAAGAAGGTCTTAAGAAGTGGTCTGAGAAAAGGTTCGACGCTTGGTTCAAGGGTTTGATCTCGGCTGGCATTCCAGAGGTACACAGGATCTTGTTGAGTGAAGCGGTTGATGCCCAGACTGGCAAGCCCGTGAAAGATGGACCGTGAGCATAGTTGACAAAGAATTACAAAAATTTCAGAAAGAGATGTGGTCAAGCGACAAACCTCTTCACTACGCAATCGATGTCGTGGAAAGGCTCATGTCCGAAAACGAGAGGATGAGGACTGTAATGCTTGAGGCACTTTGCCAGATAGACGAGAATTTGTCCAACCACTTGTCTGATGACAACAGTGAGCTTTTTAGGCTTTTGGATAATTTGTGCCTCAAGAGGCGAGATTTGTACCAACGGCACCTGAACGGCAAATCTCGTGAGGAAGCGAATGACGAGTTGCGTAAAAAGTTGGATTTTAGTAATTTAGAAAATAGCTAAAACAGCATTTTCCACCCTACTTATAAGTGTGAATGAGAACTTGGAGGACAGTGATATAGATACTTCGGGAAACGATACTGTTCAGTTAGAAAGCTTACTCGCTGAGATAGAAAGGTTGAAAAAACAGAATCAAGAACTAAAGAGGGCGCTCCTTAATTCTCTTGATTCTAGAATCTATTCTCTCTTAGGTTTGTGCGGTTTCCCAAGGTTGGACTGTAGGGAGGGCGAAGATGAATGCGGCTCAGAGTAGGAGATCTCGTAGCAGAGAACTATAATTTATACTGGAGGTTCAGTAGAAACTCCTTCATTTATTTGAACGAAGAAGCTGATCCAAGCGATGGACCAGCGAGACAGATAATTGGAATAATCATCTCTGTTCATAAGAGATTTCCAGATGCGTTCTTCGACATCCCTTATTATGTTTATAAGGTGAAGTGGCTAAACTCGCCACAAGGTGTCGTGTGGGATGACAAGTATTTTTACGAGGACGAGTTGGAGTTGTTGTCAAGGGTAAATCAAGATGATGACAACGATCCAGAATTTGAAATAGAAATGACTTTTGAAAGTAAAGAGGAAGAATGAAAGTCGGAGATTTAGTAGAGTTGTCAGCTTACGCTACACAACTTAGGGGTTACCACAGCCTTCTTGGAAAAGTTGGCATTGTTACAGAGATTGCAAATCCATCGTCTATTCATAATGTATACTTTGTGCATTGGACAAATGGCGAACAATGTACATTCAACAGACAGGATTTGAAATTCGCCAGGGGGAAGAAATGAATGATATTAAAGAAGGGTTCCAAGGGAACTGACGTAAAAGAGTTACAAGCTGCATTGAAGGAACTGGGCTATAACGTCGGCACAGTGGACGGAGACTTCGGTTCAGCGACATTGAGACAAGTGGAGTTATTCCAAGAAGCCAATGAACTTTACCAAGATGGCATCGTTGGAAAGGGCACACTTACGATTATGAATGAGCAACTCCCAGAGGAGTTGAAGTTTGAGATTGACGGAGAGCCAGATCCAGATGAAACTTTTATAAAGCTGTCTTGGACTAAGGTCGATGCAGATCAAATAAAGGGCTCAAACGGTTATAGTAGATTTTATCTACGAGAAGACGCAGCAGAGGCTTATAACGCCCTTAGAATCGACGTTCTCGCTCTCGGAGGCGTAATCACGTCAGCAGGCGCAAAACGTCCTATAACGGACAGTAAGCGAATGGCAAGCCGTTCAGTGAAATCTCTGCATTACACTGGTCTAGCACTCGATTTGGCACTCGATTCAGGAATGAATAATCCAAAGAAAGAAAGATTCGTCATCGAGGAACTGGATGACAGAAGGTGGAATGTTTGGTGCCGAACTGAGAACGAAGATGTACCAGTAAAGAGACTAGAGGGATACACATACAGCAACACCAAGGTTGTAGTTGAAGACAGATTCTTTTCTTTTACGGATCTTGCAAAGAAGCACGGCTTCGAGCCAATAAGATCTAGAAGATACTTCAAGACTGGTGGTAGTTACCTCGGGGCAGAGTGGTGGCACTTCCAGTATGAGAAAGCACTCACTCCAGGCGTTTCAACTTTCGGAGGTGAGTTGTTGAAGGTCTATTCGCTATCAGAATTAAAGTCCAAGTTTGAACCTTGGGAAATTACAAAGAATGCTGTCTGGAAAGAAAGTTGGTTTTAATGCTTGACATTTGAGTTGTAATATATTATAGTCTTCTCGTAACAACAAAGGAGGGCTAAATGTCTAACCTCGGATATGCGTGCATCAATACTAACCTCAACACGTTACCCAAGAAGCAACGGGTAACCACAAACCGTTCGATGGTCAAGCGAACATTCAAGGAGCGTGGCTTGCCCTATGCCTCCGAGCTTGCCCTTGCCAACTGCCGTGACTTGCTCACGGTTCTCAAGTGGAATCACGCCAATGGCATTCACTTCTTTCGGCTATCATCGGACTTGTTTCCTTGGGCTTCAGAGTACAATCTTTCAGACTTGCCTGACTTCGATGACATCTGCCTCGCTCTACAGGAAGCTGGCGACTTTGCTCACGACAATGGTCATCG
>Ga0163110_10001373_pt1 | contig 12362 bp, 21 predicted proteins | sample CRUFie1St17metaG_FD_108703 | JGI IMG/M metagenome (GOLD analysis project Ga0163110, IMG submission 108703) | Marine microbial communities from the Costa Rica Dome - CRUD Field 142mm St17 metaG | ecosystem: Environmental > Aquatic > Marine > Oceanic > Photic zone | place: Costa Rica: the Eastern...
GAAGGCGAAGGCGAAGAATCCGAACTAAATGCTGAAGAAAAATCAACTGTTTCTGACTCAGCACTCGCAAAAAGCTTAAAAACTGGTGCTGCAGACCTAGCTAAATCTATACCAAGCATGATGAATGACGAGTTTGCTGATATTATTAATGCTGTAAAAGGCATAATGACTGATAAACAAAAGGTTAATAAGCTGATAAAATATATAGAGAAATTAGGAAACCAATGATTACTTTAATGCTGCTAGTTGGATTGGCAAATGCCGACGATATTGTTACCTTGAATAAGGGCGATAGTGCACCTTTTACTGGTACGCTATTATCACCTTCAGCAGCCGCGAAAGTTTTAGTAGAATCTGATTCATCAATCGAGCGTTGTCGCATTGAGGCTGAGAAATCTGCAGGTTTGGCTGAAGCCAAATATAATCTAGACATTAGTAACAAAGAGGCATCCTTGGCAGCATGCCATTTAAAATACACGGAGATGTCTAAACTCTATGAAGATCAGATAAAGTTTCTTGAACGACAGGCCGTAAGACCACAGTGGGAAACCCCGGTTTATTTTGCTGCTGGAATCCTTACAGGTGCAGCTATGTTTTATGGATCCTCACTAGTTGTCAAAAATCTACAGTAGGAGTTATAAGATGGATAAGATAAGCAATCAAAGGATTAGAGAAAACATAAGAAAGTTATTGTTTGAGGATAATTGGGTAGCAAACGCCACCGATGACAAGTCTGCTGGCAAGTTTGCCATCGACGCTGACGAATTAGTTGACGTTCCGATCGCACCAGCACCTCAAGCAGCTGCCCAGGTTTCTGTTGATGCGCCTCCAATTGAGGATGATGAATATATACCTTCTTCTCCAGCTGATCTCGCCAGAGCCATGTATGCCTTGTTTGTGGACACTCCTCAAGAGGCAGTTGAGTTCGTATATAGAAATGCACATAAACTAAGAACGAATGCGGAAGAAAAAGCTTCTCGGTTTCGTGTCGTTGAGCCAAAGATAGATGACAGTGAACCTTTAGAAAAACCAGTACGTAAAAGTACTGCTAGGCCAGAAAGAGTTTAATTTCCAAAAAAACTTAAGAAACAACCACAAGATGTTAAATTATATATGTAACAAGCAACTCGGAGTATAGTATGAAAAAATCAAAAATTAAGTCAATAGTAAGAAATGTTGTAAACGAAGCTAATGGCTTTGATGATGACGAAATGTTCCCAGAAGAAGTTAGACAGTTTATGTCTGATGAAGAAAAGGAAGAGTTTCTTGAAGACGAGCCTCTTGCCCCTGGTCAATCAGGCAGCTATACCCTTGACGACATCGTCGATACGCAGGTTTTAAAAACAAGGACTCCTGCTGGTACGAAAGGTTGGATTGATAATACTCTTCGAACGCTCCGTGATCTAATGACAAACGACGAGTTGTTCGAACAGTTAATGGACATAAAAGAAAATCAGAAAACATTTGACGACTTTGCAGAAACAAGAGACAGAGCACTAGAAATTTGGACTCAATCTGCATCCAGTGTTTTAGGAACCGATGCTTCAAAATTACCTGAACTTTCTGACAACATGTTTTTAAATGGTTTTCTCTACGACTTTTGGTTTATGTCGACCTATGTTAAGCCGTTAGAGAGGCAGACAGATAAGGGCAAAGATCTTACGGCAGCTCTTAAATCTGTCAATGAACGCTGGAAGTATATGACTACTGTTCCACGAGTAAAGGATTTTATAAAAAAGGTAATTACCCCTGTGTTTACGTATCTAACCAGAGACACCGATGTTGCGGGTTAGACATGAAGTTGGTGGATTTAATGAGTGGTTACTTTAACGAGCAAGAGTCCGGCAGAAAAAAACTTCTTAGTGAAGCTTCAAGCCGGCTGCCTGTTCGTACAAAAGAAGGTAACGATTGGGAAAAAATTACAGGCCCAAATCGTTACAAGAAAAAGTTTAAGTTTAAAAGTAGAGAAAGACTTTCTAATTTTTTAAATGATGTACTTGTCTACGAAGACGAAATACAGCACCATGCTGAGATAATGGTGCGCTACAAAACAATTACTATTGTGGTGTGGACACATGATCTTGAAGATATAACTGAAGTAGATAACGACTATGTGCGCATGGTTAACGAAATATTTAGGGATAACAATGCAACTGATGATGAGTGAAGGCTTGGAAGCGAGGGTTGGCGATCAAAGCCTCCGAACCCGCCAAGCCAAGGTTATAGCAAATTTGAATGTCGGAGAAACCAGTTTTAGTTTGCCTGTTGTCCACATGCTATTTGAAAGCATGCAATTGCTTGAAATATCATTGGGTGTACAAGACGTTTCATTATTAAAACAACTAATAACGTCAGAGGACAGCACTCTAATTATCGATAATTTAAATTTAAATTGCAAAAATATATTTTCTGGAACGTATAAGTTACTTGAACATAGTAATTATGGTTACCAGTTGGTGCTAAATTTGGAGCAGAAAGATGCCTAATCGAAAAATTCTAGGACTTGATATAGACCGGTTAATTAAAAGGGCGATAGTCGAGAGCCTGCCAAATGATGAGGCGGCCGTACAAAAGAAAAAAGAGAAAGAGCTCGAAGGTTTTAAAGCTACAAAAAAAGCTGAAGTAGACGAAGCCCCGGAGAAACGACAGATGCCCAAGGTTAAGGCTGCAGACATCGTTGAGCTTTTTAACATAATGAGATCTGGAAAATCGCTTAAAGATGAAACGGTAAGAAAAAATTTCCAACAGTACTTTGATTCGCTCTCAGGCGAAGAACGCGTCGCCCTGTTTAGTTTTTCGCAAGCAATGGCAGATATTATCTCCGGTGTTAATACCAAAGGTGACATTTCCGATGAACCGCAGCCTGACGATTATGGAATTGAACTTTCTACAAAAAAAATAAAAGTCAAGAAAAAGAAGAAAAAAGACAACTCAGATGACGCACCAATTGTAGTTGGTGAAGCGGCAAACAAATCAAAAGAATTAAATCTTATTAGGAGACTAAAATGAAAATCTCAAAGCTCCAACTTAGGAAAATCATAAAAGAAGAAAAGGCCAAGCTTCAAGAAGTACGCGGTGAAACATTTCAGCATGGCATCTTTAATGGAAACTACATATATGATTTGTTGGTAGATGATGTCGAAGATTACCTTAGAACATCTGGTGGTGGCTCAGCCACAGGTTTAACTAGAGTTGAAACGGATAAAATAAGAGAAGCAATTGAATTTGCGCTTAGCAACATTATCGAGGATTACTCATGAAAATTACAAGAAAACAAATCAGGAAAATTATTGCCGAAGCTATCCTAAAGGAAGAGGCTGCAGACTGTATTAGAGATTATATGCGTATGGGATATAGTAAAGCTCAGGCTTACGAAGAGTGTGGCGAGTCAATGTCCAGCGGTTATGGCGGTTCTCGTAGATCTAGTTACCGTCGCAAAACTTCTTATGTTGGCGCCGGAGCAAATGCAGAACAGATTGCGGCAGTTAAAGCTGCTCTCGAGGCCAAGCCAAACAATTTTTTACAGTCTGTATTAGGTCAACTCCAACAGGGCCGGGGTCTATCCTCAAAACAAAAATCCATCGTTAAGAAGATTTTAATGAAGTCGGATGCTCAAGCTGCTTCACTTTTTGAAGGTGTTATAAACGTAGGTAATGCAGCTGTTGACTATATGATAGGTTATGAGGACGCCAGAGATGATCTACCAATGAACAGCGATGATCCATATTACCAAATGGGGTATGCAGACTTTCTAAATGGAGATCATGATGATTATCAGGCATTGATTAAAAATCAGCAAGATCCATATCACAGCGACAACATTGAACCGATGGTAAGAGAGGGCAGAGACATGCATCGCTGCATGGACGGTACTATGGTTCAAGCAGGTTCGGAAGCTTGCTATGAAGATCTTCAGTCAAGGATCAACGATGCAGAGTATCATCGAAAAGGATATAGTTGTGGCACTGAAAACCGTGTCTATTATAACGGTCTGTTAAAAGGTTTAAGAAACCAAAGAAATAGATTGAAGAAAAAATTGTTTATGTAATATGTACAAACGAAAATATGCGCATAATTAATACCAGTAGAAATTAAGGAGTATACTAATGGCTAAGAAAATCAAATCGAGCGATCTACGAAAACTTGTTTTAGAAACCGTCAAAGAGATCGAGTCAGAAAATAAAGTCTCGACAAGAAAAAGACAACTCAAAAGTATTCTTGAGAATGCTAAAAAATCTCTGTTTGAAGACGCATCCCCGGATGGTGTTGACGATTCAAGATTTCCTCTTAAACTTTCTGATGCTGCAGCTAAAGCTGGCCCAGAAGCTGAAAAGCTTGTTACAGGCGGAGACGACGATGGAGTGGATGATGATGACGTTGTACAAGCAGCAGCCGGCCAAAAACCCTGCAAAGATCTTAAGCCGTCACAATCTTCGATGAACATTGGCAAAGCTGTAGCTTTTGCTCTTAACGCTATTTTAAATAAACCACCATTTAAAACCGGCCCTGGTGGAGATCTTGGAGCAATCATTACCAGTGACAACCATATTATGGATGGCCATCACCGTTGGATCGCTTCTGGAATGGTCGATCCTAATGCTCAGGTTGGAGGTTTTATTGTTGAATTTCCAGCTAAGCAAATGATTGCAGCACTAAATATGATTACTGTTAAACTTGGAATTACTCAAGGCAAGGAAGGGTCTGGTGGATTTGACCAATTCAATAAAGCTGGAATCTTAAACCAGTTGAAAGAATATGCTGAAAAAGGAACGTTCTACAAAGATGATGATGGCAATATGCAACAAGCATTAACTCCTGCAGATGTTCTTGCAGCTTGTGAAAAGTTTTCAGAAACCACTGGAGAAGGTGCTGTCGAGGCAGCAGCTAATAAGATGGCAGAAAACGTCAGTCAACTTACTCTTTCTGTCCCAGCTGGTTTTCCTGCAAGACCAGATATGCCAGTCATCAGTAAGAAAAAAGGACACTTAAATGATGCAATTGAATTGCTTCGATCTGGTCAGGTTGACTTGAACGAACCGTATATGGAGTCTAAGCAGCAAAACGCAGATCTTCTCATTGAAAGATGGAATAGACTTGCCGGCATAAAATAAATTTGTTTACCAAAACAAAGAATAAATTAGAGGACCAATGGTCCTCTTTTTTACATTTTGCCACTTTGTGCATAATTACTATAAAGTAGAATAGGAGACTCAAGTGGGTGAATTAAATTTAGGCCAATTACTCGATCCGTGGAAAGACTTTGGTGCTGTATTAAAAGGCGAATTGAAAAGAACTGTTATAAACCTTAATCTTTTTCTTGAACTTTCGCTCGGTCAAACTTTAACAAGTGCAGAGTATTACAAAAAAATGGCCGATAATAAAAAGAAAATAGAGGCTATTGATAACGAGGTAAATGCTGCATTAGAAAAGTTGCCGGTCGGAGCTGCGGGCCATGCGATCTTATGGGCAGTTGCTCCTGGCCCTATGATGGCATACAGCGTACGTGAAGTCTCAGGCAAGGTGACACCAGATTCTGTTGGCAAGTTTATGGACGAATATGGATTTACAAATCTTAAACTCGGTCCAATACCTGTCGGCAAAATGTTAAAAGGCGTTTCTCAGAACGCTGCAAAATTAGGCGGGTTTGCAACTCTAAATGACAAGGCTATGCGTGATTCTGACGAAGAATTAGCAGAAAAATCAAAGGGCAAGTGGTGGCAAACACTTGAATTTTTGTTGTTAGCAAGACCCATATCTGCAGTTAAATCATTAAATCCTTTTGGCGAATCAGTGCAGGGTGTAAATAACCTGATTGTTGAAGAAGAAGAGAAAGATCAGAAAGCTGAAAAAGACGAAGCCATGGCTTTTACCGGATATCTAAAACAAAAAGGATTTGATACACAATATAACGAAAAGGTCGGCCGACCCTATGTTGAAGCCAGGGATGAAATGATAACTGGCCTTGTTGACATTCTGGAACAAGAGATTAAAGAAACTGCTGATCTCGCAACAGCATCAACGTTTGAAGAATTTGTTGAAGCAATAAAAAAAGCAGAGCTGGAAAAGTTTAAAAAATTAAATGCAAGCCAAATAGTTTCCGGCATGGAAAGCCAGATTGATGACATGATTAAAGATAAGGAAGGCCTTACTAAGTTTATCGAGGCTGCAGGAGCCAAGGCTGAAGATTTTAACGAAGATGAAGCGAAGCTTAAGACTTTTATTGCACAAAAACTTTATGAAAAAGAATTCACTGAAGTTCGTATTAAGTCAATAGAAAGTATAAATGACACAGTCGAAGAAATTAAAATACAGATACTTGACGGTCTAGAAGAAAAACAATTGAAGTTATTAGAACAAACTCCTTTAGGAGAACAGCTGCTGAATTCCATGGAAGCAGCTTTTGAAAGACTTGATAAAGCAACTGCAAAGATTGCAGAAGTTGAAAAGAAAGCAAAAGCACAATAAACAAATCGAAAATACGTATTATTATTAGTATTATCACTAATGAATATAGGAGACTGTGATGTCACTTGAAAAACGTATGTGGGTACCTGAGATTGTTTATGAAGAATACGAAAACTCTGGTCTTACTGATGGCTTACCATTTATTACGATCCCGAAAGATAAAGAGATGCCTGGGATTCTTTTTTTCTTAGGAACACAGGAAACTGGCGAGTTTGAGCCAGACGAAAACGGAGACCCAGCGCCAATCGTAGAAGTTGAAGTTTATCAGTTTGCTTGTATGAAATATCTTGAGGAAGGTTTGTCCCCTGAAACTTATGACGAGGTTCGTACTATTTTAGGGCTAGAGCGAAAGCTCGATGCACGCGCAAAGGGTCTCACAAAGTCCGCGGAGATGGTAAATAAAATAGCAGAAAAATCACAAAATTAATTGTAAACTTTAGTTTTGGTGTTTATAATTCAATGTGGTAAATCACAGGAGTAAATTATGAACATCCCGTTAACTAGACAAGTGGCAATCGACGCATGCAGACGAATGATAAGTTTTCATTCTGATCTCAAAACAATCTATGAAAAGCATGACATGGACCTGTTTTCAAACAGGGGGCGTCGAAACATTTTGATGTCGGCACCTATGGAAAAGTTCCTTGCAGAAGAGTTAATGAAAACTCAACTATATAAGGACGTTGTTTCTGATGGCCGAACTGGCGAACCAGACATTAAAGTTGTTTGCGAAAAAGATACGATTGAAATAGAATGCAAACTAACTAGTCCTCACCAAAGTTCAAATTCCATTGCGTTTCAAACGGATCATGACACTTTAAAGAACAAAGGGTCTTTAGATTACATCTACATGATTGCTAATGCAGATTTTGACGGGTTTTGTGTTATTTACTTCCAAGGTCTCACAACAGCTGAGTTCCGAGCGTTGTCGCCTGGCGCACGTGGAAAGGTGCAAATGTTTAAGCACAAGGGTATGAAGAAAGCAACTGTCCTCGTTGGTCAGGCAATATCACACGACGCAGTAAAGATCCAAAAGATTACTGAAGAAACACGGATTAAGCTAGAAAAGAAATCCCTACAGTTGACGAGTTGGCGACATGAGCTTGAAACGCTTTCGTCAACCAACAACCACAGAAGAAAAGAACTTAATCAAGCGATTCTAAATGGTCTCAAATATGTCGATGCAACTGTTAACAATACGGCAGAAAAAGTTAGAATGATTAGGTCAAAGGACAAGAGCAGTTATTCATTTAAATTCGAACAAATAGGAAACATGTCATGAAACTTCATCCAACGCTTATTGAAAAACTAGTAAAGATTATGGAAGTAAACTCCGGCTGGACTGGAGAAAACAAACTAAAGAAAGCACTGTCACAGCTTGATGTTGCAATTTACAAAAGGCAGGACGGTCTAGAGGTTCTCGTAGACGCCGAAGAGCTGCGTAAGTATACTTCTGGAGTTGCGCAAGCAAAGTGAGGTAACATGGATGTATTTGAGGTTGGGTCACATGTCTGGTATGTACCAGCTGAACGGCCTGCAGTGTACCATTTATTGGTGTGCGAAGAAATAGTAAAAAACACGATTACGGGAAAAGACATAGAATACGTCTTTAAAAACATAGTCGGGAAAAAATCAAAAACGATATCAAGTAAAGACTGCAATGGTGAGTTTTTTAATGAACGTTCCGAAGTTTTTGATTATCTTGCTGCTCAAGCATCTTTGGCAATTAACAAAATGTTGGACAAGCAGCAAAAAGACAAAATACCATCTAATCCAACACCAGTTATTGAGCCACCTGAGACCATGGAACAACAATACGAGGATACTGGTGAAACGATAGTTGAATTACCAGACGGCACTAAGGCTAGATTAAAAGGAGGAATACCAAAATGAAACATGAACTTACTCAAGAACAGCTTCGCCATTTAAGAGAAACTGGAACTGTAGGCGAATCAGAAATTGCCTATATAATGGGAGACCTACTAGTCATCGAGAACGTACAGTCCGGACTAAAGAGAACCCAGGCACATGCAATCGTAGAAAGAGTTCTTGGCGAAAACAACCGCCGTATACTTAAGGGCTAATATGAAAAAAGTAAATTTATCCTTTTCAGAAGAATCAACAAACGGTTTATTATCTGGTGTTTCCAAACTAGCTTTTGCCGTACGTACTACAATGGGTCCAGGTGGCTCAAACGTTTTGATTGAAACAGACTCCCAGCCTATCTTAACAAAGGATGGCGTTACAGTTGCAAAGTCAATAAATTTGTGTGATCCATTAGAAAACTTGGGCGCTCAACTTGTAAAAGAAGCTGCAAGTGGAGCAGGTGAAATTGCTGGAGATGGTACTACGACTGCAACGGTTTTAACGTATGAATTGTACAAGCATGGCGTACAGATGGTCAACTCAGGCGTAAATCCCGTAAAGTTAAGAAAGTCTCTGAAGAATTGGGCTGATAAACTTGAAGATGCACTGAACGACCGGTCAACGCCAGTTAGATCAAATAAGGAAATTCTTCATGTTGGAACATTGAGCGCCAATGGAGAAAATGAGATTGGCGAGTTTATTGTTGCTGCCATGGAAGAAGTAGGAAGAGACGGCATCATCGCAGTTGAAGAAGCCAAAGGCTTTAAGTCTTACTTAGAGACTGTGCCAGGCACAAGAATCAACAGAGGTTACCTGTCACCATATTTCATAAACGATCAATCTAAAAATGCTTGTATTTTAACAGATCCATACGTTCTTTTAGTGAGTGGAAAAATTTCTAATTTGACAGATCTACTTTCGATTTTGGAAAAAGTACACCAGCACGGTAAGCCTCTGTTAATAATTGCAGACGATATAGAAGGAGAAGCGCTTAACGCGTTAGTGGTAAATTCTGTAAAGGGTTTATTAAAGTGTTGCGCTATCCGTTCACCTGAATTTGGAAGTGGAAGAACGCTGAGTATGTCTGATCTTGCAATCACGCTCGGTACCGAAGTTTTTACAAATGCAAGTACTGACATAACAAAAATTACACTCGATCAGCTTGGCCTTGCAAAAAAGATTATCGTCGGAAGAAACGATACCATAATACAGGGGCCGGCTGGTGACAAACACTCTGTGGATGCCAGATTAGCAGAAATAAAGAAAAGATATAAGACCGTTGGATTAGAACAAGATGAACGGGCTTTATGTAATAGAAGAATGGGCAGACTGAGTGGTGGAATTGCAGTTATAAGGGTTGGTGGTTCTACAGAGGCAGAGCTCCGCGAACGCCGGGACAGGATTGATGATGCACTTTGCGCTACGAAAGCGGCGGTGGCCAGTGGTTTTTTACCTGGCGGTGGCACAGCTCTCGTTAAATGTCTTGCTATGTTGGAAACAAAAAATTATGATGATCCTGGATTTGAGTTGCTTAGACGAGCCGTTCAAGAACCAGTAAAACAGTTGGCTAGAAACGCAGGTCAAGTTCCTGAGCTTGTACTAAGTCGTTTACTTGAAGAAGAAGATTTTAACGTTGGTTATAATGCTAGATCAGATACGTATGGTGATTTGATTAAAGACGGTGTGATCGATCCAACACTGGTAGTTACGTCTGCATTGAGACATGCAGTTTCCGCAGCAATTAATCTACTGTCGATCTCTTGTAGTGTGACGGTGGCTAATGAAATTTAAACACTTAAAGAAGAATGGATATACATACCGTCAGCACTTTGTAGTTTCTATGCGATGGTGTGTTAGAATGCTTAGATTGGCTTTCTTTGCCTTTATTCATGCTTTCTGGCCAGATGTATTTACTGATTCAGTTTCAAAAAAAATTAAAAAATATGCAAAAAATATTGTGGAGGATTCCAAAAAAAGTAAAGATTCTGATTCGGTAAGTTAAATTATAATAGAACGTACAATAACAACCATAGGGGGTTTTATGAAATTTGTTTCGTATCAACAAGCAACTAAACATAAGTTGCTAACCAAGCAAGAAGAAGTTGAGCTAGCTCAAAAAATGGAAAAGGGTGATAAGTTCGCCCGAGAAAAGCTAATAACTAGCAATCTAAGGTTAGCTATCTCCATTGCAAATCATTATAGGAATTCTAACGTTCCAATGGAAGATCTAATCCAAGAGTCAAACATCGGGCTTATTAAAGCCGTTGATAGGTTTGACTGGCGAAAAGGCTTTAGGTTTTCAACCTACGCATGTTGGTGGATTAAACAATCTGTTCGGCGCTATGTAAACGGTGACTCGCACGTAAAGTTTCCTTCCGGCTCTAGAAATCTTATTTGGAAGATCAACAACGTTAGAAAAGAATACGAAAAAGAATTTGGCGTATATCCTTCAAACGAAGAAATTTCAGAAATTCTAGGAGAATCAGTAAAGGTAGTTGCATCATTGCGTGCAGGTATGCAATGGCCAGTTAACCTAGATTCTCCGATCGGTGGCGAAGACGGTTCTCGTACGTACGCCGAAACAATTGAAGACACGGAAGCGCGAGATCCTGGAGACTCGCTTGACGAAAAAACGATGCTGTCCTTAATTTACGGAGTGCTAGATCGTTTGTCTGCTCAAGAAGAACGTGTGCTTAGGCTTAGATTTGGCATCGGTGAAGATGACAACAATACAACAAAATTTCCATCAACAAAACTCAAGGGGGTAAAATAATGTCAATGCCAAAAGGAACAAAGTTTAAATCAGGTTATGCTACAGTAACTAATAGAGGTATGGGCTATCGTGAAATTGCAGAGCAGTTGACTGCCGAAGGACACAAGATGAACCATGCAACAGCAAGAAATTATTTTCTCCGCGCAATGGAAAAGCTTGCAAAACCTCTTGTTGAAATCACAGGCGACAAACGCACAGCTGAAGAGATAGCGCTTGATCCAGGTTTTCAAGATGCAATGATAGAAATACTTTCATCAAGTAGAAAAAGAAATGTATGATCTTCTCGCCCACAATAGGCTATCTATGCAGTTTCATACAGAACTGCTAGAAGCCTGTGACTGGGACGAGGCAGAGATGGAGTCACTGTTAAACAAGGTAAGCAGTTTACTCGAAAATTTTCGTGTGCCTGACTTGCCTTGTCCCTTAGATTTTTATCTAGAAAAGACCGTCAAATCAGCTTTCATAAGAGAAAATATAAGTGAAATACACGCAGACATTATAATTAATTACATAAAGCATAATGCATCGTTTATAAAATGGATGATGTCAGTGGAGTAAACAAGATGGTTGATTGGAAATACACGTACAAAAAAAGAGGCTGGACTATCCAGAATGTTATCGCATCTCTTCAGGCAAGAACTTACAAAGCCTTTGAGGAATGGCATATTAGTAAAGGTATAACGTGTCCAACCGAAGATGAGTACAAGGCAAGCTTGCCAGTTGAAAAGCCAAAGCTTAAGCCTCCAACACCTAAAAAAAGAAAGACAAGGACAAAGCGAAATGAAACAACAAAAGCAAGAAAAAAATAAGCCTATGTTAGATTTGTTCATCGGACCTTTAGGTAAAGCTCAGCTCGACGCAATAAGGTTTGCCACAAATCTTTCACTAGTGGATGCAAAGCTCGAAATGATTAAAAAAATGAACAGCTTGAATAAGATGCTGGAAAGTAGAGAAAACATGTCTGAATTTGAAATAGAGCTGGCGGAAAAACTTCTTGATGAAGTAGCACATTGTTTTATTGAATTACATGAAGAAGGTGAAGAATGTTGAAAGAGATGAAAAATAGATTTATGAAATATCTAACATCACACTACGAAAACCTCAGTGATAAAGATTTGCAAATTAAGATTAAGGAAACAGTCGAGAGAGTTGCGTCCAACACAGCGTTTTCGAAAATTGTGTTAGATGAGGTCACAACGGAAATGATTCAGGAAGGATACAGCAAGGCACAAATTCTCGCACACCTAAGCATGCTGGA
>Ga0163110_10001374_pt1 | contig 12359 bp, 14 predicted proteins | sample CRUFie1St17metaG_FD_108703 | JGI IMG/M metagenome (GOLD analysis project Ga0163110, IMG submission 108703) | Marine microbial communities from the Costa Rica Dome - CRUD Field 142mm St17 metaG | ecosystem: Environmental > Aquatic > Marine > Oceanic > Photic zone | place: Costa Rica: the Eastern...
CAAACCTCTGTTTGCAAAGTATGTAAAGCAATCTATAAATTCAATTCTTGATCCGTTTTTCACTGTTACCGCATCTACACCTGGAGTAATAAAAGTCACGCCATTGAAAAGCATACTTGCTCTTGGTGAGGCTGAATCTAAAACATTTGCATCTAATAGAGCACCCTTACCAGCATCTCCTGAATCGAAACCTCTTGGATCAGATGCTGTCATTGTTTCGCCATGCGTTAAAACTGTTACGTTTTGAACGTAAGGTGACTTACTTACGATACCAGCGTTTGTAGAAAATCTAAATGCATAACCTTTGTCTTGTGCTGAATCATATTGGAAATCTTGTATCGTCACATCTGCTACCATTGATGCATTGTTCATTACGAATGCATCATTGAATCTGCCAGGCACTGATGGTTTAATGATACAAGAACGTATGCCCGAACCTTTCACAGATACATTTTCAGGAACTTCTAAAGGAAATTCTTCTATGTATGTGCCGGGTAAAATATGTAATTGATGTGGACCACCTGAACTTTCTTGAATATAATTTAATGCGTGTTTGATTGAGCCGAACGCAAAGTTAGGGTGATTACCTGCTAGGTTGTCAGCACCATTTGTACTCACATACCATTTGTTTTGAATACCTAAGTTTACTCTTACACCCGCTAAAGAAATTGTGTTGTCTACTGTTACATCAGTCAAACCTTGCATTGATGCAAGATGAACTTGACCCCAACGCTTACCAGTTTCACCTAAGTCATATGTGCTTGTTACATCTGGTATCAAGTTTGAATTTATGTCTGCTCCAACTGTTAACGAATCTTCTGGACCATCGCCACCAAGGAAAACACTACCATCGAAAGTTATGTCACCCGTAGCATGAATGCCACCATAACTTTTTAAATCTGTTGGAATAATAAATTTTCCTGTTCCAGGTCCTGGATAGATTTTGATATCTGATCCATTCAAACTTCTTATACCACTATTTGTAAATGCCAAATTATCAGTGCGTAATTCATTGAAAGTATGACTTCCGCTACTGTTTAAGTTAATACTGCCAACCGACGCTGTAACGGTGGATGTGACGCCGTTAAAGGTAAGATTTCCCACGGTCATGGAGTTTGTCTGGATACTGTCACCAGTAATTTTGGTATCACCATTTACCAATAATTCCCTTGTAGGACTATCAGTTTTAATACCTATTCTATTGTTTGTGTGACCTATAAAAAGTGTAGGAGTTGCTGTGACTTGCGTGTTATCGAAAAGCAAATCGCTTGTACGTGTCAGATTTGACTTTAATAACTGACCTGATATTTTACCTACATTTGTGACTGGCATAGCACTCCTTTTTTAGTATTTATTGGATTATTTGTCGAAGTTATGTAGCACAGTAACAGGCTTTCCAGTGGGCACTGCTGTACCAAACGTAAGGTATGTGCCTGCAGGATATGAAACACCTGTAATAGAACTTTTTCCATCTATGGAGAAAGTATTTCCTTGTCCGCTGTTTGCTTCAGTGTTTAACAGTTGATTAACACTTAAATGAGTTGCTGTAACTGCCGTTACAGAATAAGTTCCGTTGTTTGTTTGTGTGCCTGTAACAACAATAGATTGACCTACGTGATAACCTTTTGATAACCAGTCAACTATACCTGCATTGCCACTTACAAAAGCACCAACGCCAGTTGCGTTGTAGTTACCAACAGCACTAATAATATTACTTGCAACATCACCAGGATTTTGTGTTAATGTATAGTTTGTGCCTGGAATTTGTAAAACGTTCTCCACCATAACTAAAATTGATTGTGCTGTTGATGGTACAAGATATCCTGTGTAATTAGAATTTAGTATTCCAAAGTTTACTTCTGTGTCGTCACCATTTCCTAAATTTTGTTGTGTGATTGCAACTGGTTCAGCAAGTCTAAACTCTTTCCAAGTTGCTCCACCATTCTGTAAATCTTCGTATGCTTCAAATGATTTTGTTTGTGTGTTGTATCTTAATTGTCCAACGACAGCAGTTGGTCTTTGTGCTGTCGTACCTTTAGGCATTAACAAGGCTCCAGTAGATTGGATTTCAATATTTTCATATTGATCGTATATTACGCCTTTTCCTCTCAACAGTCTTCTGTTGGTGCTTTGTCTCTTGAGATACCTCATTATACCTCCAAATAACTTACTACTACTGATGCACTATTTGTACCAGACACACTAACTTTTAACTTGTCATTTTCCGCTAACACTAATTTTTCAGTGTCTAACGTAAATGTTTCTGCTCCTGGAAGTACCGCATTATTGACTATCATAGAATTGTTCGCAGTGTAGGAACCAGTTACAGCATATAGATAAAATCTACTGTCCTGTCCACCTGTTGGGTCTTCTGTTCCTGTGTTTGTTATTAACACAGAAGTGATAGCATAACTTTTACCTGCAGGTACAGTTAACACGTCAACTGTTTGTCCTGATCCAACGTTACCGTTTGTTATTGCCATTGTTTCTCCTTAAAATATCAATCCAAAAAGTAATGCTCTATTTGTGCTGATTACTTCTCCTCTTGAGTCGTTAGTATTTACAAAATTTAATCCTGTGCCTCCGCCGCCTGGAGTTTTTGCATACAATTTAACACCAGTGTTGTATTTTGGCGGATCTGATACCATGTTCTCTATTATCATTGAGTCATCGATCCTCACTGAACCTGTGCCAGGCGCAATTAAATTTAAATTTTGGTTTGAGTTTAATCCACTAATTGTGTCGTCTTCTATTCTTACACTGCCTATATCTGTTGTGCCGTTGTAAATTTCTAAATGACCTGTGTTGTTACCACCTTTTTTCCATAAACCTAAAAGTGTGCTATCAACTTTAAATTCTATTTTACCTACACCTGTGTCGGTGATTATTACTTCTGTATCTTGTTGTCCAATCTTAGGAATGTTTGCACCAATTACCGCTTGATTGATTTCATAGTCAACATATTCTTTGTTAGGAATATCATTGTTGTCTGTAATTAATGCTTTGTATCCTGCTCTTATAATTCTTAAAGTTCCTGCTCCACCTGGTTGAAAATAAATTGCGTTGTTGTTATTAATGTTTGCAACTCTTAAACTTAAAATATCTCCTGATGCAGATGAAACTGCAAAACCACCAAAGTTTGGTCCTTGTGGTCCTCCACCTTTTGGTCCTTGTGAAGTTGTTTGTGTTTGTGGATCGTTCCATGAAATTGATTCATCGTAAACAAATTGTACATCTTCATAAGTTTGTCCACCTCTGTCTACTCTTAAACCTGCTGTGGTTTCAGAAACACCATTAGCACTTTCATTTTTGTTTACAACAATAATGTTGTCATCAATTTCAAGCGTTGTAGAATTTACTGTTGTTTGTGTTCCCTTAACAAGTAAGTTACCTGTAATCTCAACTGTGCCGACAGCCGTTCCCGTATCTAATACGATACTGTTATTATCAGGTACGGTAATTTTATAATTACCATCTGTTACTATTACATTTTTCGACATCAAAAATCCTTTTTAATTAGTTAGGGAGTGTTGCCACTCCCTAAAAAATCTTATTATTATATCGCAGTTAACAACAACTGTGAAACAGTTGAGTCATCACTTATTGCATAAGTGTATCTTACGTTGTTAAAGTCTCTACAAGTTCTGTTGTAAAGTCTTTTAATAAACACAGATTGACCTGTTGCCGCGATTTGTCCGTTTATAGACATTTCATCATTACCTAGTGAACCACTTGGTTTGTTTACAAGTGTGCAGACACCTTCATTTCCAGCGTCATTTTTTGCATCGTCAACTAAGAATTTGTTGTTTGAACGTTGTCTTTTAATCATACCAACTGCTGAAGCAGAGTTACCGCCTACTTTACAGTTAACAGTGATATTAGTACCATCAGCAAGAGCGCCGAAGTTACGTTTGTTTACCGGTCTTCCCATTTGTTTTCTCCCTTTTTTGACGTTCTAGGTCTACGGGGTTGGTATTCCCCATAAGTCCAAGAGTAAACTCTTGGCCCAAAACATATGTTACAAGGTATTTATCGTTTGCTGAGTGATGCCAATAGTTCCACTTTAGAGAACGTTTTAATGGTTTTTAGTGCATCTTTGAGTATTGCGTTTGCTTCGTCTAGATAACGTTGTTTCCTAGTTCTTCTGTATTCAATAAGCACATCTGCCCTTTTGTCCATGATTTTCGCCACTGAATCTTCTAATTTTTGTATGTCCTTATAGAATATGCCGTGGTTCTTTTTCCAGGTTTGAATACGATTCATATAGTCATTGTATTCTGTGAGTAAAGTTTCTTCTTCAGTCATAGCCTATCATTGGTTGTTCTTCAAATTCTCTAAAATTATTTACTAGATCTCTTGCACCATAACTCACTAAAAACCTTGCACCCGCTCTTTTAATAATTGTTGCCGCTTCAATTTGATGTTTAAGAGTTGGCAAACCTTTGTATTCATCAGACACTTGGAACATTCCAACAGGTTTGTATGTTCCGCACTTGACCAAACCTATAATATCCAATGAATGATATGCTGGTTTCATCAACAGCATATCTGCACCATCTGAATCATATTTGTGTGCTGTGCCTGTTGCGTCCCATTCATTTTTTATGTTCATTTGATAAGTTCTTTCGCTTGAAGGATTGCTGTTTGCAAGTTCTCTGAATGAACTGTAAAACACACTTCTCCATTTTACGTATGCCATTACTTTCTTTTCTGTTTCTGCGTGTAAGTTTCTGACAGTTAAGTCTCCCATGTCGCTAGGTGCTAATATGTCTGCACCCGCCTTGTCTAATTTTTTACCTAGATCCAACAATAATTTTGCTGTTGTGTCCGGTTTGTCCATCACTCTGCAATGACCATCCGGCAGAGTTGAACACAAACACACGTCAACAATTAATTCTATTTTCGGAAATTTGTTTTTGATTTTGTTTACTATTTCGGATTGCCAGTCCCAAGTTGGTAACCATGTTTTGGTGTCGGGTGTTGTAAACAATAAGAAACTGTCTAAACCTAAATCTATATCTTTTTGAATTCTTTCAAATAAGTCTGTCTGGGAATAGTTTTTATTTTCAACTCCTAAACCAGCCTCTCTAGTGGAGCCAGATTGGTTCACAAAGATTGGCTGGATTAGTTCCATTACTAGTCTTTCTTAGGTAGTGCTTTGCACTGTTCTTCTGACGCAGGTAAACCTGTGTTTTTGTCGTATATCCAAACGTATGAGTAACTGACACTGTCGTCTTTTACCACACATTTTTTACCCAAAGAAACTTTTGGATTAGATACACTACAAGCAGATAAGAATAAGATTGCTAGTGTTATTATCGCGATGTTCTTCATACACTAATAATATAACAAATTTTGGTTATGTTGTCAACTAAAATTTTGGTGCTGGTGTGAATGGTCCTGGCTTATGTGCCATGCATACTGCTTTGGCATTGTTGGCAAATCTGTCACTTTTTTGGAGGTTTTCGTTGGCATAGTTCATATGTGTTATGCACTCTTTTTCGGTAGCATATTGGATACTGCTCCAGCCCTCAGGATGAACAAAATCCCCGGCTATCCAAACACCTGATAGGTAAAAATATATCACTAACCACTTCACAATAATACTTACGTGGGAAATGAAAGAAATTATGTGCTGTTATTCAGTCATAAAAAAAGGACGGACCGATCTTCATCGCCGCCCTTCAGTTAGATTAAAATTGAAATCTATTATTGCGTTACTTCAGGTGCAGGTTGTCCTGACCAAAGTACCCATGCAAATACAATTACAACAACTGCAACTGCAATCCATGTCTTTTTACTCTTTAACATTTTCTTCATTTTATATCTCCTGATTGCTTATAAATGAAAAAGGGCGACTTGAAAAAGCCGCCCTTTAAAATAAGTGTTATTACTCTATATTACGAGAATGATACACCTGTTATTGTTACTTCACCCAAGTAGTCTGCCGCATTACCTAAAGATGATGCAGTGTTTGACAACTCAACATAACCATATCTTGTCATAAATGACACTACTGGTTCAAAAGTTGACGGATCAAGTACAACACCGCTTGACATTAACGGAATGTATGGACAGTAGAACGCCGCCGCATCTGCTTCTGATGAGCCTTTGTAACCTACTAATACACTTGTGTCGTCTGCCGCGTATGTATCAACGTATACTTTCATCGCACTGTTTAATGTACCAACGAATTTTTGGTTTGTTGGAGCCTCAAACGAACCTTCTGTTGTTCTTGCGAACGCAGAAGTTGTTGCTGATTGAAGTATAGTTAGTGCTTGTGGAGATACCACAGCAAAGTTACCTGCACCACGTCTTGTTCTTTGTGCAATCTTGTTAGCAACTCTGTTGATTAATACTGCCAATGCCGCGTGTTCATCACCTACGAATGTTGCCGTACCTGATACTGCCGCTTGGTTGTATGCTTCTTCATCTCCTGCAAGGTCTCTTAATGAGTTGATGATCTCTTGGTCGATCTCAGCAGTTATTTCTTGTGCTAATGCCGCCATGATTTCAGCCTCTACATCAATACCTTGTTGTGCTTGAGCATCTTGCGCCGACTCGAATGTCCATCTTGCTTGTAACTTTCTAGTTTTTGCTTCAACTGTCTGTTTCAAGATTTGGATTGACATTGCATTACCGCCTGTACCTTCTTTAGATGCAGTTGCATCTGCTTTACCGGCAGTTAAATCTCCTGAATAGGCTTGACCTATTTTGAATGGAGATAATGCTTCGTCACCTGCTGTTACATCATTTGATGTACCAGTAGCGTCGTTTGTCGATGCGTATCTTACTCTTAGAGTGTGGATTTGTCCAACTGGACCTGTCATTGGTTGTACACCAACGATTTCGTTCGCGATCACAGTAGGCATAACCCGTCTGATCACCGGTAGGATCACTCTGTTCAAAGTTGCAACGTTACCTGCAGATGTGGCACCTGCTGTTGCCGCCTCAGCCAAATACTTCTTAGTATTCTCTAAAGTCGACTCCATAACTGCTTTTCTGTTTCCAGTTAAGCCTTCTAATAACGCACTCTTTGTATCCTGCCAGCGAGTTTCTGTTAGTTCTGACATTTGTCGTTTCTCCTTATATACCTGCAAGTCTTTTTATATCAACAAGTTTGCTGTTGAATTGACCTGCGTTTACTATTTGTTTGTCGCCTGTTACTTCTGTGCCTTCTTTTAAAGCCTGTTTTTTCGCTGGAGACCTACCGTTTATTACAGCCGGTACATACTTTTCGAACTGTTTTCTTAGTTGTCCGGTCTGTACACTCTCCAGTAAATTAGTCATTATATCTTTTTGTTCAGCATTCAATGGTTGAATTAATTCATTGATTACTGAATCTCTCTCTGCCGCATTCTTAAGACCTTCGATTTCTTTATCTTTACTCTCAATGATCTTTTCTTTCTCGTTGGCAGTCTCTTTCGCAGTTTCTAATTGTTGTTTCGCTGTATCGACAACTTTTAGAAGTTTTGAAGTTTCGCTCTTGCTGTTCAAGAAACTTTGTGTGTATTCTTGAGCATAAGATTCGAACAATCTGCGACCAAAGTCATTTTTACGTGCCGCATCAATATCATCTTTTAGCGAACTAATCTCTTTGTTAAGAGTTTTGCCTACTATTTCTGATACCTTGTCAGCGCCTTTTGATATAAAGTTGTTTCTTACTTTTTCAAAATGTGCCTTTGCTTCACGAATTAGACGTACCTTTGTTTCGGCAACGTCTTGTTTGTCTTTTTGGAACTCACTTATTTCTTTAGATAGAGCCTCAACCACAAAGTCCTCAAGTTTGCTGAAGTTTTCAGCCATTACTTTTTGGTCATTGTGTAGTTCAGCAATTTCGCTTTTAAGTTGTTCAAAAACAAACGCTTTCAGTTTTTCTGAATGCTCACGGATTTGAGTAGCATACTTAACTTTTTCTTCTGCTAACTGCTTCTTGTCTTCCGCGAACTCAGCCATTTCTGCTTCGATTCTCTCTGACACCATTTTGTCAACAGCATCAGTTAAATTTGCTTTGTCGTGTTCATACTTCTCTGCAAATTCACCTCTCAAATCGGCAGTAACAGCAAGTTTGTTTTCTTCAACTTTCTTGTTCCACGCTGATTCTATTTCTGCTCTGATCTCTTCCGAAATTGCGTTCGTTTCAAAAAGTGATTTCAGTGCTTCTAACATTTTATTTTTCTCCTCTACTTAGATTGGAGTTTTCCAATTATGTTTACTAGTTTTTCTTTTAGATATTCTTGTGCCTGTTTGTCCCTTGCTGAGTTAAATGCTTTATAACCGCCGTTTGTGTTCATTAGGTGCTCGTAGATTGGCTTAGGATATGCTCCTGGCGCCGATGGTTGTGCAACTATGTCAACGGTAATAATTTCAAAATCTGATACTTTTCCGGATCCGTCTTCTGATACATTACCACTACCACGCGATGAGACCCCTAATTTAACTCCGCTTTCCAGCATTGTTTTAACTAGAGCCCCCATCGGTGTTGGTAATACTTTTAATTTTCCGTATCCGTTAGGTCCGTCCATCCACATTTCATTAACCATGTGTGATACACGATCCAAATTGATGTTTAAGCCTTCTGGATGATCAACTTCACCGAGAACTGAATATCCTCCCTTGATTTGATCGTTGAGCGTACTGACAGCCCTTTGGATTTCGTTAACAGGGTACACTCTCTGGTTGGCGTTCTTCACACCACCTTGAATGCATATGCCTTTCATGTAAAGGCTTTTACCGTTGTTTTCATCCTTAGACTCAACGACAATACCCGCTTGGTCGAAAGTCAGTGTCTCACGTAGTTGTAACATCCGTTATCCTAAATACAACAATTATTAACTGCCCATCGCAGATTTCTTAGCAGAACCATCAGTTCCGTCTGCGTGTTGAGCCTTTGCCGCCTTTGGAGCCGCACTTTTGTTACCAGGTTTGTTGATGTTTCCGCCGTCATGCTCTTTAGCCTTTGGTGCAGGTCTACCTTTTTCCTCACCACCTTGGACTAAACCTTTTGCATCTGCTTTCGCATCTTTTCCGCCTGATTTAGCAACTGGAGACGCTGTGTTGTCGCTACCATCTGAATGTTTAGCGTCAACTTTGTTCACGTACTCTCTTATTTCTTCTGTTGCTGTTTTTGTAGTAGATTCTTTCGATTCTACTGCTGGTGCAACTTCAGGAGCAAGTTCAGGAGCAACTTCCGTTTCTCCCTCTGCATCTTGACTGATGATCGCTTCTTCTTCGCCTTTGTCTTCAGCGTCGTCGTCGCCTTCTTCATCATCACCTTTGTCTGACATCATTTTTTCAAATTCTGCCTTAAGGTCGTCAATTGCATCTTCCAGGTCAACGACTCTGTCTTCCATGTCTTCATGGTCTTTGTCGCCTTCCCCGTCTTCTTCACCTTTATCCGCTTCGATATCACCCATCATATCATCAGTTGCATCACCACCGTGTGCTTCTGCTGGTACTTCTGGAGTTTCTATTGCTGGTGCTTCTGAATCTTCAACATCTGCTAATGATTCGTCAGTTGCTTCCTCATCTTTTGACTCTTCTTCTTTTGCTTCTTCGTCTTTTGATGCTTCTTCAACTGCTTCGTCTTCTTTAGCGTCGTCTTTAGATGCTTCTGTAGTTTCTTCGTCTTTAGTTTCCTCAGTTTTTTCTTCTACTTTGTCGTCTTCTTTTTTGTCTTCTTTAGACGCTTCTGTAGTTTCTGCTGATTTTTCTTTAGACTCTTCTTTTGAAGTCTCTTCTACTTCGATATCTTTGATATCATCTTCTAAAAGACCTTCATATATTGATCTCGATTTTTCAACAACGATATTGTGGAAAATCTCTTCAGCCGCCGCTTTGTCGTCGGCAACTAGTTTTTCAAGCATTTGCTCGAATTTACTTTTGTCTGACATTGTTTTTCTCCTATTAACGTTATATGATAAGACTGTCTGTTATTATTTACACTTTTATTAATAAAACGGGCCGATAAAGGGCCGTTAGATCCCTTTTTGACGCCGATTTTACAGGTGATACTGATGTTTGAACTGCGATACAGTCATTTCACTGTAATTTGTGTATTTTTTAAGATCTTCAGCAGGAAATATGTGCCCACCATCGGGTATAATCCTGCAAAACTTCTTCAAGCCATTCTTCTGTAGTATGATTGCTGTTTGCCTATTCCAGTTGCCGTGGTATGTTGCTGTGTCTGAGTTCTTTTTGTAGTTGGGTGTGTCCCCATATATGTTGTTTAGTTTGCCTTGATCTGTGCCTAGGAAGTCAAAACCCAACAGATATATCATCTGATGGTTGTGTGAACAAGCCAACCACAGTGCTGTGGGTCCTGATGACCAACCCAAACTGGGTTCAAAGAAGTTCAACTTCTTAAATTTCTTGTATGCATGGTTAGGATTGGTCCAAACGGGCATTCTTAATTGTGCACCTTCTTGGCAAATCTCATTAATCATCTTGGCATCTACTGCCACAAGGTAATCTGGTGTGTATTGTCTGTAAACGGCATTACAGGCATACACTTTTCCTATTTTCTTCAATGGATCGAAAGGTATTGGTTTGCGACTGAGACCATTGCCCAATACAAAAGCAACGGACATTTATTATACCTCTGGTTGGCTAGATGCGCCGTACATTTGTCTCACAAATACAAGTTCTTTTTCTTGTTCGTCTTTGTGGAATTCACCGGCTTTTCGTGCTTTGTTGATCTGTTTAAGACTTAATCTTGTTTTACGTGTATCTCCCATCTGCATTATTGATTGATCTTCGCTTGGGTCATACTGTTTTTGTTCGCCAGGTTGCGTAGAAATTTGATCGAAGTAAAATAGTTCACGTAATATCATGTTAATATTTATGTTCCTGGCGCTGGAGTTGGTGGTGTACCACCGCCTGTTCCACCTGCTGGTGTTTCTGGTGCATCTGCGCCTGGCTCTGCCGCAGGAGCATCTGGCTCTGCCGCATCTAAGTCAGCATCTATTCCTGCTGTGCTGATTCCTGCACTTCTTAATTCAGTTGCTGATGTTGTAGGCTTCGCTTTGATATTCTCGTCGTTCTCTTCTCTCCATAGTTTTTCATTTTCAGCCATCTCTTCTGGAGTAAGTCCTAAGAATCTTTGCAGTGCATAACGTTTGCTAACAAAAGGAACCTGTGCAATCTGTGTGTATGTGCTAATTCTGTTGTTATCCACTTCTGCCTGTCTGTAAGATGCAAAGTTCATTGGTGGTTGGAACTTAATATCGAACATTGCAACGTCAATGTTTACACCTTTTTCTATCAAATATTGTTTAAACTCTTGATTAAATTCATTAGATACTAGATTTTGTAATCTTTCACAGTACTTGTTAAATCTTAATTCTTGTATGTAGGCAGTTCCTACTCTACCATCGTTGTATTGGCTTTGTCCATCGTCTGCACCTGTTGGCAAATATGAACTAGGAATACGTAAACCTCTTAATAGTTTGTTTGTAAAGTATTTTAGATCGTCTATCTCACCTAAATTAGTACCACCTGGAAGTGTTTCTACTTTAGAACCTCTACCTTCTGCTGTTTGTGGAAAGAAATAATCCTCATTTATTGATAAAGGATTGTAACTCGAATCAATTACATTAGTTCCTCCACCTGTGCTTGACGGAATACGTCTTTGGTGGATCTCTGTTTTAACTCTTTCTACAAATTGCATTGCCAAGTGCGATGGCATATTACCTACGTCTATGTAGAACACACGTCTTTCAGGCGCTCTTTGTACTCTGTAAATTATAATTGCATCTTCTAATAGTTCTTTTTGTTTGTAAACCTTAAACACACTCTCTAATAAACTGTTTCCGAAAGGAAAGTTCATGTCTAAACCTTCACTTAAACTTAAATGAAATACGTGTTCGGCGTTAACCGCTATTTCTCTTTGTCCTGAAGAGAATCTTGTGCCTGGTGAATCCTGATAGTTTGCACCAACCATACCTCTTACACCACCAGTCAAGTATCCTGAACCACCGCCAGTTACGTTTCCAGTTGTTTGATATGGAGTTGTTGCAACTAAACTTCTAAAATTGAAATTTATATCTCTGATTACATACTGCTCAGGAGTTTTTCCTGTGCTTTCGTTTACAATAATTTTAGAAACTTTCGCTGGATCTACGTGAAACAATTTTTTAGTTTCAGGATCTCTAATAAAGAAAGCATCACCAAACTTGAATACATTACGCATCACTTTAAAGATACGTTTGTTGAAGTCATTCAACTTGCACCATTGCTGTAGATACTGTTCTATGATCTGTACTTCTGTGTTTGTTGCTTTTTGTTTGTATGTGAATTTGAATGGAGTGTCGTTCTGTGTGTTGTTCTGTGTGCAAAATTCTGCAAGTATGTCTAGTGCG
>Ga0163110_10001377_pt1 | contig 12350 bp, 5 predicted proteins | sample CRUFie1St17metaG_FD_108703 | JGI IMG/M metagenome (GOLD analysis project Ga0163110, IMG submission 108703) | Marine microbial communities from the Costa Rica Dome - CRUD Field 142mm St17 metaG | ecosystem: Environmental > Aquatic > Marine > Oceanic > Photic zone | place: Costa Rica: the Eastern...
CCGCTTTTGCGTTACTAGGGACCAGCCCATCGCCCAACATATTACAAATTGCATGCATGTGATCTGGGATTGCATAAATCGATGAAAGAGGTTCGGTAAGGCGTTTCAAGTCGGAGACTGATATTTCTACACCGCCGTCTCCCAATCTTTCAACGAGTCTCTGGTACAATGAGTCGACATCGGTTCCAACATCAATATTGAGAATTCCAGCAAGTTGTGATAATTCAGCAAGTAAGTCATCAGTGTCGACATCTAATCCTAATCCTTCAACCATCGAATCAAAGCCTACGATTTGCTTCAACCAATCGACAGACTCAGGATAGATTGCCTCGTAAATTGTAGGAGTTCCTGCCGCTGCCCAACAAAATCTCTCCAAACCATATCCCGTGTCAATAATCTGGAGAGGCATTTCTCTGTATCGAAGTCCTTTGATTTCGACATCGCCGTCTTCGTGCTCCTCTAGATTCATGAAAACCAGAGTAGCTAACTCCAGGCCACCGACAATGACTTCCAGAGCCGGACCTGCATTTCCGCCACCTGACCACGGGTTTTCGATATAGGTAATATCAGCAGGCTCTATTCCAAATGTGTTAACCAGCATATCATCACAATATCGAACACATTGATCGATCCAGTAAATCACATCTCCATCGTCTGGTCGATTAAAGGCGTGATGAGCCATCATTTCGAAGGTTGTCAAATGCCTACCAGAACGTCCAACAGCAGCTACATCGGTTAATCGAATACAGGGCTGGCTTATCCCTAGAGGATTTGCCGGAGGAGGCACCAATCCACTAGTTACATGTGGCTGGAAATCAGCGATTGAGGCTATGGTCAAGTGAATATCATCTCGCCATCGGGCTAGTACTGGATATGGGTCTATTCTTGCATGTCCTCTCTGCTCAAAGAAATCAAGGAAGGTCTCACGCATGGCATCTTTCAATTCTTTTCCACGCATGGGAAATCCCTTGATTATTGGATTGCCAATAAAAGTGTATGAGTCTTCAACCGTATCACCAGAAGTTGTGCGATTTTCGTCTCGTGACCAAAACCTGAGACCAGTGACAGAACAAACTCTGCACGAGTGCCCTGACTCTTCCCAAAAGGGAATATTGGTCTCTCCGAACGCCATCACTGCCCCTCCCTACAGCCTACCCATAGAACAAGTCGTCTTGAAAGCAATTGTCCATTCTGCTGCGGCGCGTTGAAATTAATGGTGCTTCACGAGGTGTCATGAGCGCTGCTTGGCGTGAGCATCTTCACCGTGATGGAGACGGGCGAATGCGCATCTACAAACACGGTTCTATGCTCACTGATGCAGTATTAATTTCAGATGAAAAGCATATGGCCACTCACAGTGATGACCGTTCCCCAGAGCAACTCTGCAATACCGCAGGGATACCTGGAATCGTTGGTGATGCTTGGGCAATGGCTGATTGGCATTTTGGCTATGGCTTTCCAATTGGGGGAGTCGTGGCTACCGACGTAAATGCAGGTGAATTAGGAGGTGCGATCTCTCCAGGAGGAGTTGGATTCGACATTAATTGTGGAGTTCGTCTATGTTCCCTAGATGTGGGGATTTCAGATATTGAGCCAAAATCCTTAGTTGGCGCTCTTGCAAATCAAATCCCTGCTGGTGCTACCAGCAAAGGTGGCGTTCAACTAGATGAGACGACGATGGCTTCTGTTCTTTCAGAGGGGGCGAAAGCTGCAATCGACATCGGGTGGGGTGAATCAGAAGATTTGCTGGCAATAGAATCCAATGGGTTATTGGACAGTACGGAAATAAATGTGGGGGAAAGAGCTCAGAAACGTGGAATGAAGGCTCTCGGAACATTAGGTTCCGGTAATCACTTTCTTGAGTTGCAAGTAGTCGATAGGATAGAGGACCAAGTTGCAGCGAATGCATACGGCTTGAGAGAAGGTCAAGTGACCGCGATGATTCACACAGGGTCAAGGGGGCTTGGACACCAGGTATGTAGTGAACATGTGGCCAAAATAGAGAGTAAATATCAACGCGATGGGGACCATTGGATAGCTCCAGATTGGGATTATCGTTTACGTGATAGACAACTTGCGGCTGCACCGATTTACAGTAGAGAAGGAACAGCCTATCTCGATGCAATGCGAGCCGCTGGAAATTATGCCTTTGCAAACCGTTCCGCATTAACGCAAAGGTTGAGAAATGTGCTTAGAAAGCAACTCGGAGCTGATGGGGAACTGGATGTTGTATACGATGTTAGTCACAATATAGCGAAAGTCGAGGAACATGTTGTTCATGGTAAATCTTGCAAATGTTGTGTCCATAGAAAGGGGGCGACTCGGGCCTTAGGTGGAGATCATCCGGAGCTCGCGAATCGATTCTCTAGTGTGGGTCAGCCAGTTTTGGTACCGGGTGATATGGGAACTGCTTCTTGGGTATTGGCCGGTCCAAAGAAAGGAGCTAATGATGCATTTTCTTCGTCTTGCCACGGAGCAGGCAGACAGTTGTCTAGAACTGCCGCGAGGAAATCCGTCGATTCATTATCTCTTATGGAAAGGCTTGAGGCTTCTGGGATTCATGTTCGAGCTAAAACCCCTAATGTGCTTGCTGAAGAAGCCCCTGAGGCATACAAAGATGTGGACGAGGTAATTGCCCTTACAAATGCTGCAAATCTAGCGAGACCTGTGGCCAGATTAAGGCCATTCGCTGTAATCAAAGGATAAAGAATAAAAGATTTCATTCCCTTTGTCGATATTCAATCTCAATTACATCTCCATCAATCATGACATAATTTTCGAATTCTAAATTTTCTTGCCCATTCACAAACATCACCACTTCATTTTCTTCATTTGATTCCTTATCCATAATGTGTGATTGGTCAAATTTCTCACCCCATATTGCAAAGAATGCACCTATTGTTGCGTTCATTTGCCCTGGAGTTTCGATATGTAGCCTTCCGGTATCATCGTGTGTATGTACGCCACGCATTCCATTAGGACATACCGAATCTTGTATTCCAACATCTTCGGGTATTGCTATGTTAGTACCATTAATCGAAATTGAGAGAGTTGCATGAATATGGTTGATATTCCCACTATGATCAGCTAAACATACATCAAGAACGTCCCAATCAGGATAATTTGGCCCAGATTCAGAATCCGAATTCATGTCTAGAATTACGACTCCAGCAAAAGCCACCGTACAGAAAAGGCCGGCTGCCAGAAATGCCTGCAGTTGATCCATGAACCCCCGACCGGTCATAAGATAATGAATGATATCCTGAGTCGTTTATGGTAAAGGCAGGCGCTGTACCGGAGTGGTGGTCGGTTGCCAAGTTCGAAATTATGGAGAAAGATGAGTCATTGCGTGGGATTATTTCGGATTATCAGGAACCCCCCTTGAGTTCGAAAGGTGATTTATTTGCCACCTTGATAAAGTCAGTAGTAGGTCAACAAATTTCGGTAATTGCTGCCTCTGCTGTTTGGGGGCGTTTTTGTGATTGTGTAGGGGAAGTTAGTCCTGAATCTATATTAGAAAAATCTCATTCTCAATTACGAGAAGTCGGCCTATCGAATAGAAAGGTGGAATATATTCTCGGAATATGTGATGAATGGCGCAAAGGATTACATGAAATAGAATGGGATTCCTTGAGCGATCAAGAAGTTATTGAAGAACTTGTAAAATTACGAGGAGTAGGTCGATGGACGGTAGAGATGCTACTAATTTTCGCACTTCTGAGAAAAGACGTTTTTCCAATTGACGATATAGGATTGATTAGAGGTATGGAAAAATTGTACAACAATGGAGAACGACTAGAAAAATCACAATTGTATGAGATTTCAGACAGTTGGAAACCATACAGAACTTTGGGGGTATGGTACATATGGAGATCAATAGACCCAGAGCCTGTTGAATATTGAAATTCACATTGAATATCCGCGCTTAGGTTGATTCGGAATTTGTGGGGAGTTACCTGATTGAACTCCATCCGCTTCTTCCATAATTATGGTCAATAATGTATGGACTAAAGCCCTCAAATCTTCGACCTCTCCTCTTAATTCTTCAACAGTACCTTCGTAGCTATGCTGGTCCATATTCCCATCCCCCGTTGAGAGAAATAAATTCCCTCTGGTTAAATATCCTAATTCAATGGTCTATAAACTCCACAGGTATAGCCAAGGCTCTTATGGGGTTTATCCAATAGTTTCGTCTAGATTCAAAGCAAATAGAAAGGAGGTTTAGAAAATACCTTTTTGAAGAAATTTTCTTATCATTCCTCTTCATCTTCATATTCATCTTCATATTCATCTTGATAGTATGAATCGTCTTCATCATCGTAGTAATATTCCTCATCATCTGATCTTGATCGACTCATGAAGAATCCTACCATGGCAACAGCAACTAAGAAAATTCCACCTATAATAATGAAAGTTGTAGTATCTTCACTACCTCCTTCATCGGTTATTGGTTTTGTAACCTGAATTCCAATCACAGGTTCACCATTTTGGAAATCTTTGTCGATGATTATGTAGAGAACTGGTTGTTCGATTTCTCCAGCTACCCATTCGAATTTTGCATAAACTGAACTCGTTTCCGGATCTAATTCCAACTGTATGCTGTTAGAATCAGGTTGTTGCCATTGTTCATCAATTAATTCATAGAGATTGATTTCAATAGAACCACTTCTCTTACCACTATTTGACCAGTAGGTTTCAACAGTTACCGTGGTATCAGTTAATGGGTTTTTAGGAGTAATTACAATATTATCCAAGGCCGGATTAAATTCCATAATTCTTAGAGCTACTGTTTTTGGATTATTGTAGCTACCTAATCCAATTACTTCATTGCCTGCTCTATCTGTTGAGGTCACCCAGAACATGATTCGGTCTCCCATTTTAATGTCAAAATCTTCTAACATTGGCCTTAAATCTAGGGTTCCTTGGAATACTTGTTGACCCGAAAAAGATTCTTCACCATTTTGTATTTCCATTCCATCATCAAGTAGCCTTAATGTTCCAGTTGATTCTGTGCCGATGACAGGTTGATTTTGACTGATGTAAAGCCAAGCCACCTCAAGATCGCTTTCTGGCATTCCGATTTCATCAACCATTGTGATGGTTACTAAAACCTCACCAAGTAGGTCTGACTCCAACACAGTTAGTGATGAATCCGGATATGCTATCTGATCGAATAGTATGGTAGGGTCCTTGCTATCCACGGTTATTTTAGCATCCGAATTTACTAATGAGCCTCCCAGGCCCGGAACATATAGCACGCTGGTACTTACACTCATTGTAGGAGATGGAGGGGTGAAGGATTCTATTGTCATTGAGCCAAACCAAGTTCCATCATTGTTTATACTTGCAATTGAAGTAATGAATTGGCCACCATATAAAACTTCGATTTCAACTTGCATATCTGGTTTTATGTCATTGAATATTTCGCCAGACTGGGCATAAAAGAGTCCTCCATCCATCGAAAATTGATCCCCTGCCTGGAGGTATAGATGTAGATCATTAGAACTCACAATTGGAGTAGTTAAATCATTCATTCCATTCGGTACGGCGATAATTGTATTGTCCAAAATCCACGAAATATCTCCAATGTTATCTTGATATGCAACTTCTGTAACATCGTCAATTATACTTACAGCCGGTTTGCATGAATATTGACCCTCTTCCCAAGGATAATCCCATGAGATTTCGAATACCAATGCTAATTCCGTAACAGATGAAGTTATGCCTTGAGTTTGCATGGAGATTGCGTTGACCATAGAATCAACAGGAGTCCATAATTCATCTGTGCTTGGGTTGTAAGATATTTTACCAAGATTATCTAGCCTATCACCACATAGCATAATGGTTACATTATCTAACGTTTGTAGACCATTGGGCTCATTAATCTGCATTCTAAATACATGCATGTTTCCGGCAAGTAGGTATCCGTTGTATGAATCTAATTCATATCCATTTGGTACAATTGTGGTTGGCTCATCAATTGCAACTATTACGCTTGCCCATGAATTTGCAGCCCCAGGGCCACCACCAGTTCCTCCATCCTGATAAGACAATCCAGCCCAGTCTAAACCTTCTAGGTACGCGTATACTGGACTATTGAATTGTTGTGATGATACGTCGATTGCTGCAAAATTTACTTGTTCTTGCCCCACCATACCAGCAGTTAGGGGTTGAGTTTGGGACAAATACTCATCTTCCTCAGCAATACCATTCATGTTTGTATCATCAACATCAGCTCGCCAATATCTTAGTGTGATTGTTTCCCCTCTTGCTTCGTTCTCTTCAAGAGTAACGAAGAAACTCAATGGCATTGAAGGGTCCCAAACCTTTCCGTTAGCGTTTTGCAGTCCCGAAGGAGTCATGACCTGTAAAGGCCCAACGATTGGTGGAGTGAAATCGCTTACGATAGTTACAGTTGGTGGTTGACCTGATTCATCCATTGCCCCTAGAGATCCCGACAGAGGACCCACTCTGAACAAATCAGGAGTGACAGAAATTTCAGAAATACCTGATGGTGCATTAAATGTACCGGAAAACTCTCCATTTTCTAAGGATTCTAGAAGGTAGATTGACCCTGAAATATTTACGCGCACTTGGAAATCGGATTGTAGTGGCGTGGTATCTTGTGTATCCTGGAATCTGACAGAACCTGAGACATTGATTTGACTTCCTTCAGAAATAGGATGAGGATAGAAGGGGGAGAATTGATTTGATATAAGTCGATCATTTTGATCACGTATCTCGAAAGAATCTATCTGCAAGTCATTTTCAACTGCGTTTCCTAATGTTCCACTTACAGAACCTGCTGGCCATATAGACTCTCCATTTGTATCCAAAGCTTGAGAAATCCAATTTATTTTATTTACATCATCCCAATTCCAGGTTTGTTCAAATTTCCAAGATACCTGAACATCCATCCAACCATCTCCTCCATCAACTATTGCAACCTGACTTAGTTGTTCATCTAGATGCATTAATTCATTTCCTGATGTTTGTTGGAATGTCACTGATCCGGAATCAACTCCCCAAGAACCATCTGGGGAATTAATTACCTCAAAAGAAATAGTTTCACCATCTGAACCAATACCATCTAGAGTAATACTAGCAAGGTTCGAATTATCGTAAAGATGTCTGTGACTGGTTACAATCTCATACACAGACCCATCAGGATAGAATGCATTTGGAACATTGAAATCCTTATTTTTGATAAGCAATTCATGTGTTATTTGTCCATCTATAACGACTTGCCCCGCTGAAGAGGATAGGTTTGTTGGTATATTGATGTTAACCAAGGTAGGATCCTCTGCTGCAGCATCGATTTTGTAAATCGAAAGTTCCGTTGCTAGATTAGAAACCATTTCGGTGACCGAATAAGAGATGGCAAATCGAGAAAGTGAAATTGTTTGTGTTGCACTACTTTCGAAAGTCATCGTGACTTCCTTCCACATCCTATCATTGGAATTGGTGTCAGTCCAAGAAGCACCCATTGCCGAAATTGATGCTGCTTGATTCGGCGATAATCTATGATAAGTCAGATGATTACTCGTGGTTGAGATAGTCGATTGGTATCCATTAACATCTAAATTAATTGAACTGTCAAATCCATCAGCATCCGAAGTAATTGCTAACAAACCAGAATGAACCATGCTGCCTTCTGGAATCAATACAGTTACACTCTGTGACACTCCTCCTGTTAGGTAAAATTCCATTGATGTAGAACTTGTTGGATTATTACTGACGCTCGGTGCTTGATCTAACAAGTTTGTTTGCCAACCGAGGTGGCCACGTCCGCCGGCATAGTAAAAGTCCCAATTATCGTTACCATCTTCAGCGACATCGATAGAAATATCTCTAGCGGGTTCTGCGTATACTGATTTTATTCTCATAGTTTCTATGTAGCCATTAGGAGGCAGGGTTATTTCCAGGGAATAACCATTTATCGGATATGAAAATGCCACATGGCCTCCAAATGAAGTATTTCCTATGCTATTTCCATTTGAATCAAGAACGTCAATAATCACGTTATTTGAGGCATTACCATTGAAGTTAATTCGCTGAATAGGTTTGATTGAATTTTGATAATCTGATGAAATAGTACTTGTAACTAAAGTCGCATTGAAAAGACCGTCAACTATCTCTATTCCTGAGGGTATCGACCAACCGTTGAAATCCAACAATTCTGGAGATAGGATTCTAGGGCCTCCGATCTCTAAGTTGTGTACAATAGGAGTGGATTGGCTGCTTGAAGAATCCAACTCTAATCTAACATTGATAGATGGATGTGAGTCAACATCAATACCAGCTAGATTAACTGGGAAATCCAGTGATTCGTAACCAATTATAGGTAGGCCTGTTGTAGAATCCAAAACTGAAGCTGTAAGAGTTGAATTATCATCAATTTTAGCTTCTACTTCTACTATTCCTAGATTAAAATCATCAATACCATCTAATTGAATATCCTGGCTTATCCAATTACCTGGTGAATTAAAACTGCCTATTCTCGTGGCGACATTGTCTATGAACCATCCTTGGGGGCCGTGAGCTGTTGTAGAATATGAGTATTTATCGGCAGCAATAAATTTGAAACGGATATTTTCTCCCGACCATTGTTCCATCGATAATTCATAGTTTTCAAAGTCCTCTTGGTCACAGTGCTCGTCAGTCCAAATTCTCTCTCCATCAATAGGAGTGGACGGATATGCTGTACCGGATGAATAGGTCGTCAATTGATCATTATCTGTGTACCAATTTCCAGGATCGACGTGTTCCCATGTACCGTTGTTTACCTGTACCATCAGGGCTCCACCATGATAGTGCCTGTTACTCCAAGAATAGTAATAATGCCAACATATCCACATATCAAAACTAAAGAAAGATACTCCTGAATCTGGAACTGTAATTTCTGGTGTTATCAAACTGGCTTCTTCGACTGCACCATTGAAACTCCCCTGTGTTCCAATACTGTATACGTAAGGGAATGAGGCTGCTTCACTTGGGCCAAAAGTGGAGGATTGGATAGGGCCCAAATCCCAACCACATGTGTAATCATTATTACAATTGGATTTAGTAGTTGTTCTAGTGAACCCATCCATATCATCAGATTCAGGTTCTGTAACTTGAGAATCTTCAAACCCAAACTCTTCAGAAATGTATCCAGATGTCAGCGTTAGCCACTGCCATTCATTGGTGTTGCTTCCGGTAGTAGGTGTACTTGGGTCTAGATACACACTATACAACATACCAGAAGCATCCATAGGTCTGAATCCAAATACAGTTACTCCTTCTCTTCCGTCGCTGTCAGTACTTCCTGTAGGAGAACCTCCTGTAACACTGCCATCAGTTTGTACGTGATACCTAAGAACGGCATTCGAGACTTGATGTGCAGTAGGTACAGATGCGGATATTGTCACCATTCCTCCACTATCATCAGAGTAAGTAACTCCGTTGATATCTGAATATCCATAACTTGGGATGCTACCACTGCGTGACCTGCACTGAGTAGTGGTTGAATTACTGGTTGAGGTTATATCGATCCAACTAGCGCCGTTGTTATTTGAGAGTTCAATACATAAGTTATCGAAGACAGATCCTTCCAAATCCCAGTGCAAATCGAATTCTATATCTGTAGCACCCGTAAGATCTAATCCAGAATGTGTTAGATAATTTATCTGGTTATTTGCATAGCCACAATAAGTACCATAGTTGTATGCGCTATATCCGTTAACATCGCATCCATGGTGCCAAGCACCGGATGCGTCACCATCATTATTGTAGTCAATGTTGTCAATAAACCAGCCAGGGGAGCCTGTGGAAGAATCAGAGGTAACAATTCTAAATCTGAATTGAATGACCGAATTTTCAGTTATTGAATCTAAATTTGAAAGATTAGTGGAGGAAGAAATCCAGCCGCTGTAGGTATCACCTCCAAAAACAGGTATGGTGCCATCTGTAGGAGTTCCTTCAACATCAAGATCTCCTTCTGGAACGGTGTGTGAATATCCATTATCCAATGGAGTCCAAGTCCAGTTACTCCATGAAGAGCCGTTTCTCATCCTATGCTCTACCCAAGCACCATCACCGGATTCTAAGTCGTGCCAATGGTCGAAAGAAAATGAATAATTCATAAACGTACTACTGTCAGCCGGGATTTCAAGGGTGGGCAATAAAAGCCAGCCATCGCTTCCTGGAGGCACTGGCTGTCCCGGTAAAGTAGCAGCTACAACCTCGCCTGATGCTGCTGAAGCAGGAACCATTCCATGGGCCAATTGCTGCACAGTTCCGGTTATGGTGCCATTAAAGTCGAGTAAAGTACCAAACCATAATTCAACAGGCTGACAGAAATAGAAACTGCCTTCTATCTCTGTTGAGTTCAGTGTCATAACCCTATCATAGAACATTCCAAAATCATTACCCCATTCGAAAAATGTACCACCATGGGGGCAGTTAACGTCACCTACAGGTAAAGCCGTCGGCTCGACTTCTAAAGAACCGTTTTGCACAGTTCCGTTAACATCTCCGAGAGGCGGTAGACCATTACCACCGACTATTGTTTGATTTGTTTGACATAATTCAATTGTAGTTTCGATTTCAGAGGAATCCAAAGCAGCATTGAAATTGTTGTCATGGCCAGAGTTCACAGTAAACATCAACAAACCACCGCATGTTTCTGAAGGGACACCTAGATCCAAATCCCAAATCATTTCGCCCGGGCCTGATTTGAAATCGTCAGACATTGCAATTGAGTAATTTCCATTATCGTCAAAGTTAGATACTGTAGCGATGCTTCCATCATCTATCATTGTGATATTACCATTAATCAGAGAACCAGTTGTACCATCATAAGTTCCATTATCAAAATCTGCACCTTTGATAGCAACCATTTGGTGTGTTGAAGTTGCCATAGGATCACTAGAAACTCCTATCCAACCATCCACAATCGTCTGGTTGCTGGGCACTCTAAATGCATTCACTGTTATTCCTTCTTCATCCGGACTGATAGGGGATGATATTGTCCAATTAGAGACCCCTGCACTGGCAAATGGGGCGAATAACATCAACATGACAAGAGCGGTTGCTAGTCTTCGGCGGCTGGCGGGCATACACCTTACAGGCATAATGAGATTATAGAATACTCGGTCCCTGTTCTACGAACAGGCGAATTGAAGAAATAGAATGTAAATTATCTTAGTGACGAAATTTGTAGAAAAACGTGGATATTTTGGAGCCACTGGGGGGAATTGAACCCCCGACCTTCGCCTTACCAAGGCGACGCTATACCCCTAAGCCACAGTGGCAGTAATCATTCGAAATGAAGTGTTAATTTAACCGCTACGGGTTGAGCAGTGAAATATCATTTCTAACAAAGATGCAAATTTTTCTTGCGTCAGACTCAAGACTTAGTCATGATTCGGGTAGAATAAGCCGAGGTCGCATAGCCTGGTATTGCGCATGACTGGAAATCATGTGGGTTCTACCCTCGGGAGTTCAAATCTCCCTCTCGGCGCCATTAAAGGAAATACACAACACTCTGAAATTGGCAAAAAACCGTCTCAAAATCAAGTTTGTTTCTTATGGTTGATTCGACCCGAGATGGAACGTGGAAGAAGGTGGAGCCATTCCAAATGACGAGGAATGGATTGAGTCGGACCAGATTAGATTAAGTGATGTTCAACTTTCTTTCAAGTTGCAAGATCGAAATCCAAGATTAGCTTTTATCGATTCCTTATTACAAGAATATGTATTCCATGGAAAAATGATTTTGAAAGGATGGGGGCCAACTGAGGCACTAATAATTGGCATTGGAACTCTCTCCATTATGTTAGGAGCATGGGATTTAGGCATTGGAGAAATATCATCTGGTGGAGATTACAATCGATGGGGGTTGTACGGAGATGATGCTGGTTTTCTTCACGTCAATGACTTCTCGTTAATGTTAGCCCTGCTTTCCCTAATCGCATGGATAGGATTTTTTTTCTTACTTTGGGCTAGATTCCCCTTGATGAGAGAAAATCTTGTTTACATGTCAATTGCTATCCTTGGAATTCAGGTAGGATATGTTGTAAGCCATTCATCAGCCACAACTTTCCCATATGGCGCTGAAATCGGCGATTGGGCAGGAGTTGCTCTTGCAAATCTAATTCTAATTTTCCTAGCAATAATCGTTGTACACAAAGCAGTAAGTGAAACACGAGACATTCATGTGGAAGAACGACACTCGCATCCTGACCCTCGGGTTGTAAAAAAAGCATGGAGAGATCATAGTCTGAATGCGTGGAGCTTGAATCTAGCAATCTGGATGTTGTTTCTAAATATCTCCTCATGGGCAGGAGCTCATGCAATATCTCCAAGAC
>Ga0163110_10001378_pt1 | contig 12348 bp, 15 predicted proteins | sample CRUFie1St17metaG_FD_108703 | JGI IMG/M metagenome (GOLD analysis project Ga0163110, IMG submission 108703) | Marine microbial communities from the Costa Rica Dome - CRUD Field 142mm St17 metaG | ecosystem: Environmental > Aquatic > Marine > Oceanic > Photic zone | place: Costa Rica: the Eastern...
GAAATTAACCAAGTAAAATTCAAGAAATCATGATCATCGAATCTTTTTGACCATTGAAATAGGTCAGTTGTTGAATGTCCACCAATTGTTAATGCAGCACTTTTGTTATTGAAAAACTGTGTTCTACCAACTATATCATGTTCAACTACTTCACTTAGATTGAATTGAACAGGATTCCCTGCCAGCACGCTGATATATAGAATTGAACCTTCTTGCCTCCAACCTTCTCTAGAGTTTCTTTCGTCGACTTCCATTGACGACAAATTGGCGTCCAAAACCGTAGCGCCTGAAATATTCACAATCCATGTGATTGGTATATTCCATGCATTTGAGGCTGCTCTACAAGCAACTGAATCAAGAAATTCAAAGTAAAATGTTGAATTAATCATTGAATGGTTGAAACTGTTACATCTTTCGACAGTCCAGTAAGAGTAAGCCTCTCCCCATGTGGTAAACCATGTATCATCTCTTTCTGACAACATTTCGATTACATCTGAATCATGGCGCACGGTAGCGTCATAAATTCTACCTATCCAATACATGTTTACTAGGCCTCCTTTATCTAATTCTGATTCAAGTGATGATAGATCTGCAATTTCCTTTTCAAGAGAACCACCTCTTCGTCCTAGGTCATACCAGTCATATTCCCTTTCAGGTATATTCTCAGCGTCATGCCATGCCGTGGCAGATTGACCTGTATTGTCGCCATGAACACTAAATCCCTGGTTTGCAATGTGTGTGTGTTGAGCTGCAGTCAAGTCACTCGGAGTGTATGTAGAGATTGGTGAATCATCCCACTTTGATGCATCTATTCTTGCCTCGATGTATTCACGACACTCCAAAGCAACGGCTCCGGGGTCGGCTTTCCATGACAAATTTGGCATGCCGTAACAACCAAACTCATCACCTTTTTCTAGCCGCTCTTTACCGATTGTAGCAAGCCAACCATCCTCTTCCCAATTCACGTCTGCAAGGACTGTTGGAGCGAAAGTTGCGGACAACAACATCGCAAGTACCATGAGACGCATGTGAGAATGGTCTAGTAGGCTGCATTTCAGCATTACCACAATCTGACATTAGGCAATCATCAAAGGTAAGGTGCTACACGAGCCTCGTAATGAGCGACCTCAAGGAGGCGTGGATGGCTTTGGAGAGCCACTGGAAAATTACTCCAAAGCAGACCAGAATAACTGGTGATGCATACTACAGTATAATGCGTTGGACATTAGCGCCGTTTTTTAGATTATTTTTGAGGGTAAAAATTAGAGGGATTGGTAATGTCCCTGAATCTGGACCAACAATTCTTGCGGCAAACCACCTTTCACATGTAGATCCATTAGTGGTGATTCTAGCATCTCGAAGAAGAACGCACTACTTAGCAAAAGATGGACATTTTCGAAATATTGCACTTAGAACATTCATGAGAGCTACAGGGCAAATCGAAACCAACAGAGAAACAGGAGGAGCGGACGCTTTATCTAGTGCTGCTGTAGTGTTACATGCAAATAGAGCATTAGGGATTTTTCCCGAAGGAACTCGTTCAAAGAAAAGTGAACCCCCATTTTTGCTACCTGGAAAAACCGGTATTGCAAGGCTGGCTGCTTCTTACCCAGATGTACCAGTCGTTCCTATTGGTCTAACGGGAACTAGAGAATTTATGACTCCAAATAAACACAAATTTCCTAGGCTTTGGAGGAAGGTTGGAATCTCTTACGGGAAACCAATAACTTGGTGGGAGTGGCTGGAAAAAAGAACCACTGTTGAAGATTTGCAAGCACTTGCTAACAAAGAGGACCACGAGGTCAAATCTTCACTTTCTGCTATGTATCGTGAATTCACTGATGAATTCATGGAGAGGATTAAGGGTCAGGGTGCACCGTGAAAATCCTCAAAGGCCTTCGTATTAGGTCATTCACTGATGCAAGAGTATCTGGACTTGATGCAGCGCATTCTCGACGAGGGTGAAGAGAAAGGTGACCGTACAGGAACTGGTACGCTTTCAGTATTTGGACACCAGATGCGATTTAATTTGTCCAAGGGTTTCCCTATGGTGACTACCAAAAAATTGCATTTGAAATCAATTGTTCATGAACTACTATGGTTCCTAGCTGGCGACACAAATGTCGCATACCTCCAAGAAAACGGAGTCAGAATTTGGAATGAATGGGCTGATGAAAACGGAGACCTAGGTCCTGTTTATGGAAAGCAATGGAGAAAATGGGAAACCACAGACGGTAGAGTAATTGACCAAGTAGAGCAAGCAATTGAGATGATCAAAAATAATCCTAACTCTCGAAGAATCATTGTTAGTGCATGGAATGTTGGAGAACTTGACAAAATGGCGCTAATGCCATGCCACGCTTTCTTCCAATTTCACGTAGCAAATGGTAAGTTGAATTGCCAATTGTACCAAAGAAGCGCTGATGTGTTCTTAGGAGTTCCATTCAATATTGCATCCTATGCCCTTCTCACTCACATGATGGCTCAGGTCTGTGGATTGGAAGCGGGAACTTTTGTCCACACCCTCGGTGATGCTCATCTGTATATGAACCACTTAGAACAAGCAAAGTTGCAACTAACTCGAACACCTATCGAACCACTTCCAAAATTAAAATTGAATCCAGATATTACAAACATAGACGAATTCACATTTGACGACATAGAAGTAATCGGATACGAACATCATCCACACATCAAAGCCCCAATCGCAGTGTGATAATATGCTGGGAATGATAGTTGCTTGTGACAGAAATGGTGCTATTGGCAAAGATGGAGACTTACCTTGGCGCCAATCTACTGATTTGCAGCACTTCAAGGCAATCACAATGGGTTCCAAACTAATCATGGGAAGGAAAACTTGGGATTCACTTCCTGGTATGCTTCCCGGCAGGGAGCACTTTGTTTTATCACGAGGAGATGTCGAAGGAGTTGATGTAATCACTCTAGAAGAGGCTCTGTCGATGGATGGATGGGTGATTGGCGGAGGGCAAATTTACGATTTATTTCTACCACATGTGAAAGAACTACATCGAACAATTATCGATACAAGAGTTTTCGAGCCTGACACCTATTTCCCAGATATTACTGGTTTGGGATTCAGATTGAATGAGGAAAGGCATGTTTCCGCAGGGGAAAAAGACCAACACGACATGGTTTTCCAACATTGGATCAGAGATTAAAATCCTTCAATAAGTAATTGATTATGCTAGTAAAAGCAGACAGATTATCGTAAGATAGATTCAAGTATTTGTTAAAAAACCAACGATTTATGAGCACAGGCCTCGTAATTGGTATAATCGCTGGTGTCGTAGTTCTTATTGTGATGATTTGGTTTATCAGCACTTGGAACAGATTAGTACGGCTAGAAGAGAACGTAAACAAGTCATGGGCAGACATCGATGTCTTGTTAAAGCAAAGATATGACATGATTCCTAATCTTGTAAACACAGTCAAGGGATATGCTTCACACGAAAAAGAAATCTTCGAGCAATTCGCTCTAGCTCGCCAAACCGCAGCAGGCTGCCTAGCGAGCGGTGACGTCAAAGGACTTGGTGCAGCAGAAGGAACTCTTGCAGCACTTATGCCAAGAATCAACATGGTTGCAGAACAATACCCTGAACTAAAGGCAGACACTTCCTTCGTTAACCTTCAAAACCAGTTGGTCTCCATTGAAAACCAGGTTTCTGACAGAAGAGAATTCTATAACGCAAGTGCAACAAACTGGAACGCTGCAATTCAGATGATTCCAACCAGCATCGTTGCTGGAATGAAGGGTGCAATGCGCAGAGATCTGTTCGAAGTAACAGATCCTGTCCAAAGAGAAGCTGTACAAATCCAATTTTGAACAGATTAGTGAACCACATTTCCCGTTAACAAATCGGGTTAATGTTTATCAGTGATTTGAAAATGTAGAGCACGTGGTAGAGATAACTTGTCCACATTGCTCTGGTGACCTTGAACTACCAGATGAATCATTTGGGGAGTTTGAGTGTCCATTATGCGGAGAGGATTTCGTGTGGGAGGAACAACCTTCCCAAGTTGTTTACAACTTACCAAAAGAAAAGGGGATAACTAAGCTAATCCTGAATATAGTTGCATTTTGGACTGGTTTCAGTTTATTCGTAACAATCGGATTCATTCTCGGATTAATACTTGCATTTTACTTCCTTCTCTCGATTCTTGGTGGTTTTAATGGAAGCTTTTTTGCTTGAAAAAATTGAAATTTATTCAGAGAAACGTAGCAATACCTTGCCGATATTTTTCGCATCATGGATGTGTTGATGTGCTTTTGCAACGTCTTTTGCATCGAAAACTGAATCGATTACGGGCTTGAGGTGTCCTTCTTTTACGCCTGTCATGATTCTGTCAAGTTGTTGTGACATCGCTTCTTCATCTTTCCAGGTACCCATGTGAACGCCAAAGACTCCTCTATTCCTAGTCATAAGACGCAAAGCGTCGAATTTTGGAGTCTTTCTCAGAGCAAAGAACGCCTTCAGCAGAGAACGCTTTGAAGATGGAGCAGCTGAAGATAATCCGTAAGTGTACAATTTACCACCTTCTGCAAGACAGCCGAGACTTCTTGTAAGATTCTCTCCACCTATTGGGTCTAGAATGTGGTCAACACCCCTCCCATCTGTTGCCTCTTTCACAATTTTTGTGAAATCTTGGTTATGTCTATCGATTGGGATTCCGCCGAAGGATTTGATGATGTCACCCTTATGTCCTGACGCTGTCGCCCACACCTGCTCTATTCCTGCCCATTGGCACAGTTGAAGTGCTGCGGTTCCGACTCCACCTGCTCCGCCATGAATCAATACTGTCTCTCCCTTCTTTAGATGCCCTAAATAATGCAACATGTGGTGTGCAGTTAGGTAAGTTACTGGCATAGCCGCAGCCTCATCTAATCCCATTTCATCAGGAATCACAATCACTCTAGAAGTCTTAACAGAAATATGACTACATTGCCCCCCAGTAGGCATTGCAGCTACTACCCTCTGTCCAACCTCAAATTCTGTGACACCCGAGCCAAGAGAATGTATGACTCCGCTAACTTCGTAGCCTGGCGTAAATGGGAAAGGTGGTCTTGGCTGATACAAACCCAATCGCATTAGAGTATCTGCAAAATTAATTCCTGCATAATGAACTTCAATACAAACCTCTCCTTCATTTGGAGAAGGAATCTCAATTTTTTTAATGTTTAGAACTGACGGGGAACCAGCCTTTGTTATTTCAACACAGTATGCCATATTTAAGTGCACATAGTTCGTTAATAAAGATGTTATTTTTTAGGCCACCCTAAATTCATATACTACGGCTACCTGCCCGCAAATGGTCACAATGTCAAAAATCACTGTACTTTACGGCACCGAAACAGGCAACTCAGAATTACTTGCTATGGATATATGTAAAGCCGGTGAACAATCAGGTTTGGAATGCGAAAATTTTGGAATGGATGAAATTGATAATTCTGATTTCAATGAAATTGAAAATTTATTGATTGTATGCAGTACTTGGGGTGATGGAGAACAACCTGACAATGCAATAGATTTGTGGGATTATGTAGAAGAACTTGGAGATGGAGATTTACAAAACATGAAATTCGCTGTTTTGGCTTTAGGTGATACTGCATTCGATCTATTTTGTGAAGCAGGTAAAGAATGGGATAGAATTCTAGAAGAAAAAGGTGCTTCTAGAATCTATGAAAGAGTTGACTGTGACGTTGATTACGAAGATGATGCAGAGGAATGGATCGAAAACGTAATCGCAACTTTCAACTGATCATTATTCAGTCATTATTACCGGAGCCATATTCTGTAACTCTAATGCCAAGACGTCCTTTTCGGGCAGGTCTTTGCATTATTCGTTCATATTTAGATTCGAATGCCGCCTTCAAATCTATTTTCATCGCCAATGAATGACCCATTAACAAAATCAATACGTCGGCCATTTCTTCTGCGCACTCTTCGATTGGCTTACCTTTAGTTATCGCTGCAGCTAATTCACCTAATTCTTCAACTGTAAGTGCAATTCTGTAACCCATGTCATGACCATTATTTCCAGCAAAATCGTGCTTGTGATGGAAGGCTGCGACTTTGCGCATCATAATGCTCCATTCGTCATCATCTTCACAAGTAAGCCATTCCTCAACACTTCGCCCCATAATGCGTGGTTGAACTCTAGAGAATTAGTTATTGCGTGAATGCTTTGATGCATTCAATAACTGGGCCTAATTTGGATTCAGCTGTTGATGAAACTTCTTCATGATTCAAATCCTTACCTGAGTTTCCAGGTTCTCTTCCTGCTGCCCAATTACTTGAAACTAAAATTGCAGCATATGGGATACCCAATTCTGCAGCTAGTTTGCATTCCCTTGGCATGGTCATTCCGACTACTTCACCACCGAGTTTCTCAATTGCATTGATTTCCGCAGTGGTTTCAAAATGAGGGCCGTGAGCGAGCCAATATGTTCTTCCAAGTTTCAAATTAGGTTGTAATTTAGATAGAACATCATCAAGAACACCATTCATTGATTCATCAAATGGTTTAGTCATAGATGTAAACTTAGCATTATCGTTTGAAAATGTTGATTCAACTCCTGTGAAATCAATATACTGGGTAGCATAACCAACCGCCCCAGGTGGGAAATCTGATGGTATTGTTCCTACGGAACATATGGCAAGGATAGATTCCACGCCAGCATTAGCTAATGCCATCATGTTGGCATGATGGTTTATTGAGTGAGGAGGTGTTGTTCCGTCACCGTGGTGTCTTTCTACAAAAAACAGTTCATTTGAACCGCTTTGAACACAAAGAAGTGGCACATTACCATATCGTGTTTCAACAACAATTTCATCGCAGCGAGTTACTTCTATCTCACTAGTAGTTAGGCTAGTCATAGCCGTGCCGCCAATGAGGCCTAAGCGCATCAATATTCAACTCACTCAAGTAGGCGAGCGACGATATCAGCCTTGGTTCCGGAAGATGCAACTCCAGCAGCCTTGGCTCTCTCGACTAACTCGTCCTTCTTCAGTTTCATCAAGGAAGCCTCTGTTTCTGAAGATTTTTCTTCCACAACTTCTTCTTCTGCAACTTCTTCTTCTGCTGCATCAGATTCTGTTGATTCTTCAGCATCTTCTTCTGAAGGTGCTTCAACGACTTCCTCTTTCTCAGAGATTGATTCCATAGCCTCAGCAGCGGCTAGTAATCCCGCTTCTTCAGGTTCTTCTTCATCTGCAGCTGCTAGTGCAGCAGCCTTCTTTGCCTTTAACTCGGCTTCTTGTCGAGACTCTTCAGCATGGATTTCATCTAAAGTAGGCCCCTTTTCTGTGACAACACCAGTCTGCAGTAATTGGCTCTTGCGAATAACTACATTTTTACAAGGATAAATCGCCTTTACAGCGTTTCTAATCTCGGTTTCAAGGTCTCCACCTAGCATTGCTTCTTGCATTTTTGAGTAAGTTGATTTTGCTGCAAAAGAGCGGATAATTTCAGCAGACTTAGCGCGCATTGCTTGCTTGACAGAAGTTTGGCATCGGCGCTCTGTGATCATCAGAGGCTTCAATCTTACCAGGAAACCATCGGTTGTTACAACATCTACTACGTCATCGATTTTTCCCCTATATCTTCGGATTTGACGACGTGTGTGGTCAGATTGGTGGGCGTGTCCAACGAAAGTTGTTAGAGCATCTTGGCCAACAACATCCGTTACTCTGAATCTCAGTAGAACGTGCATTTTGGTAAAATCGCCACTAAATTCTTGCTGTGTCATTTCATAGACACGGCCCATGATATGTTCATCGGTCTCACCGAGAGTTTCTCCTATTCGCTTGAAGTTCCAAGGGTGTCGAGGTGCACGGATTGTGAACCATCTCTTATTTTTCCACTTGTCACGCTGCTTACGTGCTGCTGCACGTGCCTTTGCACTCATCTTCTTCGCCATTTTGGATCAACTCTCAGATTGCGGGGGCTACCCCACTTGCAGCCTTCCGACCAACATGGCCTATATGAAAGGAATAGATGGCTAAAACAACACCCCTGCGGGGTGAATTCACCAACCACGTTGGTCTAAACGAACTTCGAGTGTTTCTAATTCATCTCCGCGCATGGGTGCGCCTTCCATCATGCTCATTGCTTCTGCAACCTTTTCAGGGTCTTCAAAATGAGCGGTTGCTAGGACTATTGCATCTGCCATAGTCTTTGGATCCTCAGACTTGAAAATACCCGAACCTACGAATATTCCGTCAACACCCATCTGCATCATCAATGATGCATCAGCAGGGGTTGCGATACCTCCTGCACAGAATGTTACAACAGGCAGCCTGCCCAAGTCTGAGACTTCGACTAAGATGTCTTTGATACTACCATGCATTTCATCATCAATCGCACCAAATGGGGTGATATTTGACGTTCCTGGAAGGTCGCTTGAGTCTGCAAGTACTCTATATCTATCCATGATGATGTTTGCAGCCTCATCCAAACCATTGTCGTCAAGAGTTTGTATTTGTCTTATTTCTTGGTCAATTAGCCTTGCGTGAGTTACTGCTGCAACAACATTTCCTGTGCCAGCCTCACCTTTGGTTCGAATCATAGCTGCACCTTCGTAAATCCTTCTAACTGCTTCACCTAAGCCAGTTGCTCCGCAAACAAATGGAATATCATGAGCGTTTTTGTTGATATGGAAGTAAGGATCTGCTGGTGTTAATACCTCTGATTCATCGACCATGTCCACACCAAGTGCTTGTAGGACTTGAGTTTCAGCCTCGTGGCCAATCCTAGACTTTGCCATAACCGGAATAGATGTGCAATCGATGATACCAGTAATCATGTCAGGATGAGAAGTTCTAGCAACACCACCAGATTTTCTGATGTCAGCAGGCACTCTTTCAAGTGCCATCACAGATACAGCACCTGCTTCTTCCGCAACTGCCGCTTGGTCTGGAGTTACTACATCCATTATGACGCCTCCTTGTAACATTGATGCAAAGCCCCTCTTCAATAGGTCGTCTGCATGACGTAGGGATTTGACATCGTAGGAATTATTCATTGCCATCACTCCAAGCGTGGGGCATTTCATTCATGAAGATATGTTATGAAGCGTGAATTTAATCACCCAGCACAGGTGTATCTCCTGTTGCAATTTCAGCATCCTGAGATTCTTCTTCGTTTCGATCAATCCATGACTCTTCTTCGTCAGGGACATCTGTATCTGCGAATATAGCATCAACTGGACATTCAGGCACGCAGGCTCCGCAATCAATGCATTCATCAGGGTCGATTATCAAGTAAGTATCTGCTTCTCTGAAAGCCTCTACTGGACAAACTGCAACACATTCTTGATATTTGTGATCTACACAACCGGACGTTACTACGTGGGGCACCTACCTTTCACCAACCAATTATTCCTCCAAGTTTTACAATATAATGCCTTGCTAAACCCCCCAAATTTTTAGGGCGACCTAATTCAGTGCATCGTTTATAGCATTTTCAATTGTGGCTGTTGCGACAATTGTTACATCATCTCCAGGATAGATTTCCAACTTGGCTCGACCTTTCACTGTCGGATTTTCTCCGGGTGCAGTTAGTGTTACTTTACCTGCGAGAAGATCATGAAGATCTAATCGAATGTGGATAACATTATCAGCATCAATTATTTTTTCAAACTTAGATTTTATTTGTTCAAGCGCTTCTTTACCAAGCCTAGACAATGACTTTGTAGCCTTTCCTCTGCGTTTTAATTCCGCAGTGACTAAATGTATTGGTGACCCATGATAAGAATTCATTCTCTCTATCTCAACCGCATCTTCGTCGCCAACCAACCAAGATAGTGCTGCAGCATGGATATATTCGTCTTCAACTCCGCTGGCTGTTGATTGCCAAGAGATGTGGTGTATTCCCATGATTACGACCATTCCGTCAAAGGTGATGATTATTTTCAATCAAGAGGGTGATCTACGCCTTCTTCTCCGAGTGTCCATCTCAAAGTTTTGATTACGCCATCAAGTGCTTTGTGATTTTTAGCGGCTTCTTTCATTCCGTCTCTATCTCCGTCTTTGCTGCACTGATCAAACCATTTCTTCCATTGATCCCTGCGGGCAATAGCTTTACCCAACATTTCTTCAATTTCACTCCAAGAGCGGTCGTAGCTTCGGACAGGTTGTCTACTACCCTTAGTGCTCATGAGTCTCGGGCGTCAGCAATCGGTATAAGAAACTGACACCGACAAGATTTCGAAATTATCTTTTTTCACTCTCAAGATCTATTACAATGTGAGATTCGTCTCCAATCACACAATTGAGAATCCTTGAATCAATTACGCTATTTTCTCCAACAATCGAAGACTCAGATACACCATTAATTCTAGAGTTCGCCATTACGACTGAATTAACTGCTGCCCCATTTACTGATGCTCCTTCTAATATTACCGAACGTGAAATATGACCGCTAACCGATGCCGAGGAGCTGATGAATGAACCATCAGGCAGAACTTCACCTTCAGGCATTGGAAATGGCAACTCATTGCGTCCCTCAATCAATGCCATTTGTGCATTGTGTAGTTCGAAAGGATGTCCTACATCAAACCAAATACCGTTGACTGTTTTTGCGTACATTGGCCAACCTCTTTGCAATACATCTGGGAAAAGTTGCTTGGAAAAGTCATACTTCTCACCCTCTGGGACCAATCCCATAACCTCTGGTTCAACAATGTAAAGACCAGCGTTAATTAAATTGGAAAATGCTTCGCTAGGCGATGGTTTTTCCTTGAATTTGCTGATATATCCTTCACTAAGATTTGAATCAATATCTCCATCATGGGATTTTGAAAGGCCGACAATCCCATACTCTGTGGGGTCTTCCACTTCCCATAGTGCCATCGTAACCTTCGCACCAGAACTACGGTGGGACACAAGTAAATCCTCGATATCAAAAGATGCTACTGAATCCCCTGAGCCAACTACGAATGTCTCAGTTAATTTATTGGAAAGAAGTTTGACACTTCCTGCTGTCCCCATGGGAGTATCCTCTTGGTTAACTCGACTTTTCACGTCCCATGAATCAACATGAGAAACAAGTTGTTCACCTTGGTATCCGGTTGTTACGATAATCTCTGATAGACCTGCATCAACCATTGCGTCCTTGACATAATCAATAACTGGCCGACCTAATACTGGGACCATCGGTTTCGGACGATTTTTTGTTAATGGCATCAGACGGGTACCTCGGCCACCCGCCATGATGATTCCAAGCAGAATCTCACTTCCTTCCACGAGAAGCGGTCATGTCTATGCTTCGCATATTTTTTTTCTTGCTAGAACGCTTTTTCTTAGTGCCAACCCCTGCTCTATCTCCAGACATTGTTCCCCCAAAGGAAAGCGAACCTGCACTCAATAGGTGGTCAACCATTGAATCTGCAACTTTCTCATCTTCAGCACCAGTTTTCATTTCTTTTGAAACTGCAGCATTGTGATCTGTAATCCAGGATTCCCTTTCTTCACGAGCAATCTTCAGTTTATCTCTTGCTTCGTTAACTTCCTTCATCAACTCTAGAATCTTGGAATGAACCTCGTCCGCTTTTTCCCTGCAAGCTAAGAATTCCTTGTGGAATCGGTCTCCTTCACCCTTCAAAAAATCTCTATGAGCAAATAATTCATCTAATTCTTTGCTCATTCCTTTAGCGCGTTCAAGACATTCAACGAAATCCTTGTGTGCTGCATCTGCCTCTAACTTTAGTTGAGCAATTGCTTCATCTCTGTTTGAAAGGTCAACCTTAATGAGTTGTAATTTTTCTACTTCAGGTTCCAATTCTTTCATACGACGACGCATATTCTTGATCTTGTCCATCGTTTCTTTCTCTTTTTTAGCCGACATGCCTCCACGAGTTTCGTAGGTCTTTTCCATATTGTCAACTTCACTTGATAACTTATTGAATTCAAATGATGCAGATTTTTTGTCATTCTTGTCTCCACGCTGTGCTTTTGCTTGACCAATTAAATCACGAATCTGCGATTGGATTGCATCTCTTCTAGTCTTGTGCAAATTTTGCTCTGCACGTACTGCCTTCACTTCTGCAACTGACATGTCTAACTTTTCACGATGCTCTTTGTATTGAGCCTGTATAGCATTTCGCTGTTCAGCAAAGCGCTTTGCATGCTCGTTGTGATTATTTCTTGAATCTCTCAATTTTCGAACCTTTGCCTCCATTTGATGGAGGTGGTCACGCAAATCAGAATCGGGACGAGTATTCTCATCTTGAGACTCGGTCATGGCCTCTGCGAGGACATCTTTCCTTTCAATGCTACGATTGAAATTCTAGTTCATGCAGCACCCAAAACTGCCATCAATTGGAATATA
>Ga0163110_10001379_pt1 | contig 12345 bp, 4 predicted proteins | sample CRUFie1St17metaG_FD_108703 | JGI IMG/M metagenome (GOLD analysis project Ga0163110, IMG submission 108703) | Marine microbial communities from the Costa Rica Dome - CRUD Field 142mm St17 metaG | ecosystem: Environmental > Aquatic > Marine > Oceanic > Photic zone | place: Costa Rica: the Eastern...
ACTGCCCATGAAGTGGTTGTGCTTTCGTTTAGGTTCAAATCAACAGTGGTAAATTCCCACGGTGAAATAGGTGCAATAGGGTCGATAATTTGGTAATCCGTCCAAATGGGATTCTCGACTTCAGGTTCCTCGACGACAGTCTCTCCACCGCCAAAACATCCAGCCAGCATTGTACTGAGTGCAAGAAGAACTGCAAGTGATACTCTCTTCATGTTCATGACCTCGAAACATTGTACCAAATTGTTGCTCCATCTACTTCGAATGAATCTCCATCACCTTCTCCGATGTTGAAGACTGAGTTACTAGCCCTGGTTTCAGTGGTTATCCAGTTTGTATCTTCTTCAAACAGTTCAGGTGCGTCCTTCATCCAAACTTCAAGTGAAATTGTATCCTCAATTGCCAAATCTAAATCCTTCCTAGCAGCCTGAATCCTTCTAGTGATGTCTCTTGCAAGTCCCTTGGAAAGAAGTTCGGGGGAGTCACTCATGTCTAGAACTAGAGATACAGACGAATTTGCAATTTGTACGGTTTGAGCAGCGAATCCTTCTCTCTCTACTCTGCGCAATTCAATATCGTCCTTTGAAATCTCATAGCCTGCGATTGTTAGATTTCCAGCTTCAATAGATGCTAGCATTGCTTCGCTATCTCCATCTGCAATTCCTTGTAATACCGCAGGTAAATCTTGCCTGCACTTTGCACCTAATGACCTGCGGTTTGGAACGACCTCTATCTTCTGGAACCTGTCAAGGTCTGACTCTAGAGAAATTACTTCGACATTAAGTTCCTCTGCTAAAATCTCATGGTAAGCAGACAAATCAGGACCGCTAACAATCCATCCTTCTGCGCAAGGTAGTCTTTGTCTGCGGTCGGAATCTACTCTTATTCTGCGACCGGTTTCTGCAAGTTCACGCACCAATGCCATGGTCTCGATAATTCCAGCATCGATTTCACCAGCCTCTGGCCAGTCAGCCATGTGGACCGATTCGCCCTCGAGGTTGCGATGAATTGCATCAGACATGAATGGCGATACAGGTGCCATTAATCTTGATACTGTAACCAATACCTTGTGGAGTGTGTGCTGGCATGCTAGTTTGTCCTCACTGTCAGCCTCTTCCCAAAGTCTACGGCGGGACCTTCTAACGTACCAGTTAGATACATCATTGACTACGAATTCTTCGATATCTCTGCATGCCTTATGGAAGTCCCAGTCTTCGAATTGTTGATTTGTTCCAGTGACAACTTCTGCAAGTCGGGATAGAACCCAGTCATCTAGAGGTGTGTTCTTTCCTTTTGGAGATGTTTCGGGGTCAAATCCATCCAGTGCTGCATAATCGGAGTGGAAGCGATAGATGTTCCATAGTGTTAGGAACATCTTCCCATAGGTTTCTCGCACTCCGTTTGGATCGAATTTTAGAGGGTTCCAAGGTGCTCCAGCTGTAACCATGTACCAACGTGTTGCATCTGCCCCTTCTCGGTTGAAGTGGTCCCAAGGGTCAACAATGTTGCCTTTTGATTTGGACATTTTCTTTCCTTCTGCATCAAGGATTAATCCAAGAGATAGACATCTCTTGTAACAAATCGAATCGAAAACTGTAGTGCTAACTGCAAGCAAAGTGTAGAACCATCCACGTGTTTGGTCGACTCCTTCACAGATGTAATCAATAGGGAAATTGTTCTCGAATTTTCCTTCCTCTCCGAATGGATGGTGCCACTGAGCAAATGATGCGCAACCAGAATCGAACCAGCAATCCATTACGAAAGGTTCTCTCTTCATGTCGCCATTACATTCTGGACAAACTAGGACCGTATCGTCGACATATGGGCGGTGTAGATCTTCAGCAACCGGGCTTCCTTCTTTGGCCATAGAAGCCATTTCTTCAGTTGAACCGACACAGTGCTGAGTTCCACATTCTTGACAAATCCATACAGGAAGTGGTGTCCCCCAATATCGCTCTCTACTGATTGCCCAATCCTTGACATTGCGTAGCCATTCGCCAAATCGACCCTCGCCGACCCAATCAGGTGCCCACTCAACCTGTGAGTTGAACTCTAGCAACCTGTCCTTGACCGCAGTCATTTTGACAAACCATGAATCCATTGCATAGTATAGCAATGGGTGTCCAGTTCTCCAGCAGTGTGGATAGTCGTGAAGATACATCTTCTCTCTGTATAGTAGATTTGAATCGTGAAGTAGTCCGATAATGGTCTCATCACAATCTTTCACATATTTTCCATCTAAATCTGAGTGTATTCCTTCCAAGAATGAACCATCCATGCCCACGGTATGTTGGGCAGGCAAGCCCACTTCCATACCCAGGTTATAGTCATCTTCACCATACATTACTGCGGTGTGAACGACACCAGTTCCGTCAGTGGTTGTAACCCAGTCTGCTCCGATGACAGTCCATGCTGTTTCAGAACCGTTTCTGTCGACAGCTCCAGGGAATAGTGGTTCGTAAGAGCGACCGATTAAATCCCTACCAGGGAAGGTTTCAACTTCCTCGCAGTGGTGGCGAATTACCTCTTTGAATAGGTCCTTTGCTAGAATTAATTCTTCACCGATTTCAGCGCCTCCGTGCCCTTCCCACTTCTCTGGCGTGGCGGTTACTCTAACTCTGACATATTCTACATCTGGCCCTACTGCAAGACCAACGTTTCCCGGAAGTGTCCAGGGAGTTGTTGTCCATGCAAGAATTGAAGCATTTGTATCTTCAAGTTTGAATTTGACATAAACAGAAGGCTCATCCACTTCCTTGTATCCTAGGGCTACCTCGTGACTTGAGTAGGAAGTTCCAGTTTGTGGACAGTATGGCAGAACCTTGTATCCTCGATATAGCAATCCTTTGTCGAACATTTGCTTGAGCGCCCACCAACAAGATTCGATGAATTCGTTGTGCAGAGTGACATATGGGTCGTCTAAATCACACCAGTATGCCATGCGCTCAGTCATTTCCCTCCATGCAGCCTCATAAGTCCAAACAGATTCTCTGCATTCTTTGTTGAATTCTTCCATTCCGAATGCTTCAATCGCTTCATTGCTCATTAGATCTAGTCTCTTTTGAACCTCGATCTCTACAGGTAGGCCGTGAGTATCCCATCCTCCCTTTCTTTCGACAAAGTTACCCTGCATTGTTTTCCATCGGCATACAAGGTCCTTGTATGTCCTGGCAACAACGTGGTGTATTCCTGGCTTACCGTTTGCAGTTGGTGGTCCTTCTAAGAAAATGAAAGGTTCACCGTTTTTCCTGTTCTCCACCGTGGCGTCAAACAGTTTTTCATCTTGCCAAGTTGAAAGTAATCCTGTTTCGAGTGAAACCGGATCCAATTCTTTGGTAGATTGGGGGGTTGCCATGTTGCTGGCGAGTAGTGAACATGTCTTCAAACAGTCGTTCGATAAATTCGTAATTTTGCTGCAAAAAAAATGTAATTCTGGAAAACTTGGGATGGGTTGCTTTGAATTACATTGACTCCATCCAGTGTACGCATGGCGTCCCCAAATAGAGGAGTCTTGGCGTTCGCGCTAAGTGTTTTATTCCTCCTTTCAGGCCCTCTGTCACAGTTTCCCATGCAAAATGCAACCAATTTGGAGCTAGATTCTCTTTCGAAGAAAGATTTTGGAGAAGCAAATTACAACTTGGTGGAAATTAATGGTCCTAATTCAGTGGGCTCAGGACCTTCAATTGATATGGATTCATCCCATGCATTGCAGACACTTTCATTCTCTGTTGAAGGAGGAAATAATACTCTTACAACTGGGTTTAATTGGTCTGATTGGAATCAGTCAGGATTTTCACACGGCGGCCTCACATTCGAGGACGATGGTTCATTGATTCTCGGATTCCAAGGAGTTGAATGGAATTTCGACAAGAATGCTAATGGATGGACATCTTCAAGCGGAAGTTTTGGTCAAAGAAATACTGCGACAACTTGTGGTATGAATGGAGGATCTGGAGCATCATGGTGGACTCGTGGTGGCTCAGTCACGGTAACAAGCCCTAATGTAAATTTGGCTGGATACGAAGGCCTTTCCCTCAAGGCTTGGATTAAACAAGGAAACTATGGCTGTGGTGAAGAACCAGATGCGAACGAAAATTTCTATCTAGAGTACAAGAATTCTAACAATGGTTGGACTCAGATTCAGTATTTGGCAGGTTCAACGCCGGGTGGTTCAGTAACCAACGTAAATTACAATCTACCCACAAATGCCTACCACGCAGATTTTCAGGTGAGAGCTAGGCAAAATGCAGGTTCGGGTACTTGTTGTGATTACTGGTTCTTTGATGACGTAATTCTTCCGGGTATCGCTGGTGCGAATCTAACCACTAGGTCATTTGGATGGTCTTCAAATGTAGATGAAAGGATCGATGAAGGCAGATATTCTCCTGTTTACCTCGATTCAATTATACCGGACGGAGCGCATCTAAATTGGACGGTAATCGATGCGGATACAGATTCTGAAATTGAAGGATTAATCAATCGTTCAGGCAAGTGGATTGACCTTTCAGTCGTAGATTGGAATAAGCACAAATCACTGCGGTTGAAGATTTTGTTTTCGGCAAACGATTTTGGTGAATCTCCTCGGTTGTATGGTATTTCTGGCGGCGGTAAGTATCATAATGAATTCAATTCAAACCCTTATCTTGAAGACTGGGTGTTGGATAATGCTTCATGGAATTCAGATTCCAGTATGCTATTTGGTCAAGCAAATTCTACAATAATTTCTCCTGAATATGACATTAACATGCCCTTTGGATCTTACAAATTTGAATCATCAATTTTAGGCAATTCAACATCATACATTTCCATAGATAGGGGTAATTGGATGGAAATTGAATCCTCTATGCAGAAGCACGATTTACCTTCTTCTGCTTCTGTAATCCAAGTGAAGTATGAAGGATATGATGGTAATTGGTCTCTAGATAACATAAATCTACAATTGTATGCTTCAGAATTAATTTCTTCTCCCCGAATGGATGTTGATAATGATGGGATAAATGAATGGGATGTAGTGGGAGATGGCATCGGTTCATGGGGCAATCAAGATGTGTTGCTAGACAATAATATTAGCACAAATTTCACTGTCGGATTAAATCCAACTACGTGGCACGACATATTGGTTCCAAGAGATGCAAAGTCGTTTGAATTAACAGTGTATGGTATTGGAACATATGGTCTTGGTGTCCAAACAGTCGCTGTCTGGGTAGGGACTACGATGATAAGTCAAGCAGGTGGTAACGGATATGTTGATGCGATTCGTCTTTCCCTTAATGAAGCAAATTTAAGTTTCTTGAATTATGAAACTCAGAATACTCCTGCTTCAGAGTTCATTGCTGGCAAGGAATTCATCAGAGCTAAAATAGAGGTTATTTCGGATGCAGGCGAATTTGCTATAGGGGGAATTAGCATTGGTTACAGTGCAAAAGATATTGTTGTAGCATCGGCTTTAGATGATATTGTAATGTCAATTAACAGAGCACGTCTCGATTCTAACAAGGCATCTAGCCTTCCTATGCAATTCAGAGCGGATTCTACTTGCTCCCTCAAAGTTTCATTAATCTCAATGACATCTTCAGGAGATGTTGCCATGGGTGCAATGTCTTGGGTGAATAATTCTGAAACCCTGACTCCATCCAATCTATGGAGAGAGGTAAATACTCGAGCACAAACTCACACTTCAAATCCTCATAGATTGATAGTTAACATGTTAACAGAAGATAAATCTGGAATGTGGTTGATACCAATTTCTGGTCAAGGAATGATTGCAACAGGGGACCATGATTTGTTCATTTTCTCACAAGATGGCATTGCTCATAACAATACAAATGGAATTCACGATTTAACAGCTAGATTTAGAACATCTCAATCATTTGATGACCAGTCAGATTTGAGGTTTGAAATTAGAGTCGAACTTGCTAACGGTGTGGTTTCCATGCCTGCTATTAGAAATTGGAACAATGTCGCCGTAGATAATGATTTGAAGATTCAATCATTGACTTTCGAAACAGATAGAGGTCCGATTCATGCAGGAAATCACTATCTTATGGCAAAAGAAAATCTCAGTATCCATGTTAGTACAGGATTTGAGAAGGGTATGCAAATGGAGAAACCCTATCCTGGAGAATTTGAGTTGAGATTATCTAAAGATGGTGAGTTGTTGGCTAATACCACTCATTATGATGGGCAAGAATGGGTAGTTCACACATCCACTCCATTTTCCAGTGGGAATATCACATACGAAGTTGAGATAATTCCTCTTGCTGGAGGAGATATTTTCGGTGCGGCGACTCTCAATAAGACGTTTATTATAGACCCACTAGCACCTGTCGTTACCAATTCTAATGTTAGATATTATGATCATCGTTTGTCATCAACAAACCAAGAAATAATAATCAATATTTCAGATCAACCGGTGCTTCCAACAAATGTTACATTGATGCTTTGGACTGAATGGGCTAACGACTACGATGGAAATGGTTGGCCAAGTCCTGGAGAATATATCGGGCGACCAATTTCAATACCTTCAGATTTAGATGCTAATTTCGGGGATTATATCGCATTAGTAGATGATTCCTCAGCATTCCCTGGAGAAAAGGTAGCAGGCTACGTAATCGGTAGCGATCCATCAGGCCATCCAATTGTTGGTGGTGGCTCAGAAATGGTAGATGACCATTTGTTCATGTATCAAATTTTGAATGATGGTAATCCACTAATTGGTAGTGAAGGATTTGAGTGGGAAGGAGAACGAAGAGCTTGGTTGCATCCCGGTCAAACGTATGGGCTAAACATATCATTTACAGAATTGAATGGTTTATCTGATGTTGAAGAAGTCACAGTATCTCTTGCTGATAATATCATAAGTGACAGATTAACGCTGGCCTGGAATTCAACCTCTGGTCAATGTTCTAGTCAAACATCTCATATTGTCGTGAAATCCTGTAGGCTATTAGATGAAAATGGAGGCACTCCGAACCCTTATGATCAGAATTTGGTACTTAATTTAGAGATAATGCCAAAATGGACATTGCCTGATCTAGGAGATACTAGAAGAGAGCCAGTAGTTCGAATCTATGACCGAGCCGGAAATTTTGATGAAGTCAGTTTCCCTCAAAATAGGTGGAGATTTTCAGCAGAAATGATGATTCCGAATAACCTATCACTTTGGGTCGAAAATGGCGCATACACCGAAAATGGTGCTAGAGTAACTCCTGGTTCAGGCCTAGAGTTATCAGGGGATTTGATGTTCTCGCAAACGGGAGATATACCTCAATTTGATTGTGAAGTTGAAGTTAGGTTAAACGGAATTAAAACCACAGCATTGGCGGTTGATGGTTTATTCACAGCCTTAATGATGGCACCTGTTTCGTCTGGACAACATGCAATGACATGGAAGGTTGGTTGCATGCCCGAACAAGGGATAGATTTGACCAGCCCTACTGAAGCAGTTAAGTGGATTTTAGTCGACTCTGATGGTCCGACTGTAGTGGAATTCACCTCACCTAGGCCTTCCTCTATTCTAGGTGTGCAAGAACATGAGGTGAGAGTAGTTGTATCTGAGAATTTTGGCATTGATTCAAATTCAGTAGAACTTCATTGGTGGGTGACAGAATCAGTACAAAGCGACACAATAACCTCTGGAACAGTTCCTTTAGAATTGGTAGGAGATGAAAATACTGGACTTAGATTGGAATTCATTGGAACCATTGACTTATCTAATATTGAGACACAATTCCTGCAAGAAAACTTAGTTGTAAAGATGCGATTAGATGGTAGAGATATTGCTGGTAATAGTTTTGAGAAAAGCGCTAACTCATTTTCTTACCCCGCTGGAGTTTGGGAATTAGAACATCACACAACTGAATTTTCACTAGAGCAAAGCGGTATTGAATTATCTAAATCAAATTTAGAGGTAGATGAAAATACCATTGTCCATATTCATGTCAGAAACGATGGAATGTTAGGTGGAGAGGCTGAGGTATTGGTTGAAATTGTTGACTTGCTAGGACAGCGTTCACAATTAGCTAAAACCACAGTATTTGTCGAAGCAGAATCAGTCAATACCTTACTTGTTGATTGGAAACCCGACGCTCCCGGACTCCAGAGAATCGAGGTTACACTAAATGAGGTAACTGATAAATCAGAGTTTGTTGACGTCACACCAGCGAAGGAAAGGGGGCTACTTGAGGACGCAATTGGCGCAACGAATCCATGGATTCTTGGAGTGACATTAACGATGATGTTTATCGGTGTGTTGCTCGTTCTTTCATGGCTTAGGGTTTCCACTGCGAAACAGGGAGAATCGGAATTAGATTTTGAATTCGAAGACGATGAATTCGAAGACGATGAATTTGATGACGAAGACTAGACTTAAACAAAAGGTGGTTTTGATGTCTTCAAAAATTGCTTTACTTCAGGCCAATCCTGTGGTTGGAGAGATCCAAGGCAATTCAGAAATGATTGTCGAAATGGCAAAACTAGCATCCGATAATGGTGCCTGTTTTGCGGTAACAACAGAATTGGCAATAAGCGGTTATCCTCCTAGAGACCTACTTTTGCAGGCGGATTTTATCGAAGAGTGTCATGATAAAGCAAAAAATTTGCAAACAGAAATTCCGGTACTGGTAGGAACTCCCGTTCCTCCATCCTCATCGAGAACACTTCCTGGAAATGGAGTTGTAAGGGCGGGAGATGCAGTTAGAGAAGTAACAAGAAAGCAATTGTTACCAACCTACGATGTTTTTGATGAGGCACGTTATTTTGAAGCCGATGAAAGACCTGGTATTGCAAGAACAATTGCTGGGCTAGACATTGGCGTTACAATCTGTGAAGATGCGTGGCAACACTGTGGAGAAACCCCGAACGATTACGATAGTGATCCAATTGCCCAAATCGTCGAATGGGGCCGCCAGGGTGTAGTCTTGCACGCCACAGTTAATCTGTCAGCATCGCCTTACCATGCGAACAAATCAGGAACTCGCCTCGCAGTTGCAAGGAGTGCAGCAGAATCCTTAGATCACCCATTCTTGTTGGTAAATCAAGTTGGAGGGAATGATGACCTCCTGTTTGATGGTCGCTCGATTATTGCCTGGCCAGACGGCAGGGCTGTTGTTGCACCGGCTTGGACTGAAGGAGTTATTTTAGCAGATTTGTCAAGTCCACACGAGTGCATATGGCTTGGAGAAGGCAACGTCACATTACTACAGCCGGGTGAAGAATTAGCTGAAACTGAAGATGATTTACTCGATGCGATAGTTATCGGATTGTCTGATTATTGTAAAAAGAGTGGGATTTCAAAAATTGTCTTAGGCCTATCAGGGGGTATTGATTCCGCACTTGCTGCGTGCGTTGCAAGTGCAGCAGTAGGTCCACAAAATGTAACTGGAATTTCGATGCCATCAAGACATTCAAGTCAGCACAGTATCGATGATGCTAAAGCGACCGCAGAGGCTTTAGGAATTAATTTTGAAATGCATTCTATTTCTGATTTACATGCTTCAGCAGATACTGAACTTTCAGAAATTTTGAGGAACGGTAATCCTGTTGCGGGCGAAAATTTGCAGGCAAGGCTTCGAGGATTAATCGTGATGGCTTATGCTAATGCGAATGGAGCGATGGCAATTGCTACGGGGAATAAATCTGAACTTGGACAAGGATACTGCACACTCTACGGAGATATGGCCGGAGGATATGCTCCACTGGGAGATCTTTACAAAATGGAAGTATATTCATTGGCAAGACAATTCAACAAGAGAATTGGGAAAGCGGCTGTAACTGAATCTACTCTAACCAAACCACCAAGCGCTGAGTTGGCTCCAAATCAAAAAGATGAGGACAGCCTTCCTCCTTATCCCGTTTTGGACGAAATATTGAGACTACATATCGAAGAAGGCCTAGACGCAACGGAGATTACAGGTAAAGGACATGATTCTACAATTGTCAAGGAAGTCTTGACCCGATTAGCGAAAAATGAGCACAAGCGTTGGCAAATGCCTCCTGCACCTAGGGTTTCCAAGCGAGCATTTGGACAAGGTTGGAGGCAGCCATTGGCAGCACACCACGACTGGCGTCAGTGAATTACAATCCATTCTTCGCTTAATTCTCCATGAGCCCAACCATACATCTCTAGTCCAACCGATGCATCGTCACCAATGAAGAACAACATTTGGCCTCCAACCCATATTTCTCCGTGGCTTCCCGCATCAAAATTTCCAGAGTGATAATCCCAGAGCAGACTGATGCCTTCCTCTGTAATTTCAACCAATTGTCCACCGTCAGTAGGGTGGTCGACAAGTGCAAGGATTTTATCTCCAACTATTGCGAAATGTTTGGGTGAAGAAGAATCCATTCCTAAGGCGTAATCAGAATGTAGCCATGCCTCCTCTCCATCGCTTACACACAGCTCATAACCTAATCCAGGAATACCGCATTGGAACCAAATTTTCCCGTTTGATATTATCCAATTCGTATCGTCACCAATATTCTGAATTGATGTGTTCATCTCGGATAGTGAAAGAGAAACCGTATCGTATGAATAAATTCCTTGTGAGTCAAAAACGATGTTGTCACCAATAATTGTTGGACTGATTATTTGTGCAGATGATGGATGAAGATTTGTTGTCATTTTTTCGATACTTTGGGAATCTGAACGGTGCAATTGTGGACCATCGTTATCTGTGGTGGCGATGAACCAATAATATTCTTCATGATAGACTGCATCTGAATTAATCTCAGCATCCAAAAGCGTTCCATTTAGGTTTAATTTATCCAATGAATTGTATATCAGTGCGCCATTTGTTGAAGTGAGATTGGAAAATGTACCCGGTGTATATGAATATGAATCTCCAAAAATTGCTAATCCATTCTCATGTTGTAAAATTAGGTCCTCTCCAACCAAGATCACCTTGTCGCCCTGTTGAATTTCTAGGGGCAGATTTGTTTCTTTCAACAGTGAGTCTCCGTCAGTAGACCATAATTGAGAACCATTTCCATCATTTGCATCGAACCAGATTTTATCTTTGTGAGCGATAAAACCTAATTTTGAACCCGGTGCAAAATCAATATTGTTTGATACCTGTTCCAATTCACTATTTTGGATTTGGTATAGCAAGCAGTTGCCGTCTCGTGCTGCAGCAAATACGAATAAGTCTGCATGTGCTAATCCACCGTTACATCCTGTGGAAAATGAATTTCCAGAATTTGGATGTATGTCTGTTAATCTCCCCGATTCAAGTTCTTCAAAGCAAATTTTGACGCTAGATTCTACGATACCACTGCTTGAGTTATTTCCCATTTCGATAATTGCAGCTTGCGGGCAAGGGCCATACTCTCCAACAAAAGAGTCGATGAATGATGAAACTCCAGTTTCACCGTTAGTCCCGTTTATCCCATCTATTCCGTCACTTCCATTATATCCCCAATAACCCCGATTTCCCATTGGACCAGGAGGGCCTTGTGTTCCGTGACAGATATTTTTGATATCTGTAACCTCAGAATTTTCTAAAATCCCATCCTCATTGATATCCAGTCCAGATTGGATACTGAACCCTCCGTCTTCACAGCCATGTGTCCCATAAAGCGCACCTGTTTTTGATAGAGTGGTTCCTCCATTAACGCCAGATTCTAATTCATCGATATCCATTGCATAGTGTAGTGCCATGCTGCTCAAAACCAGTGAAATAATCACTGAGGATATTGCTAGAAATTTTAGGAATTTTTGCTTCTTTGTTGGTTTACTTTTCGCCATATTTGAAAATTAAACTTTCATGGTTTTGAGTCTATTCCCTACAAAGTCTTCATGGGAGTGTTACTCTACCGCTATCACATGGAGTTGCCATCGGACCTTGAATCGATGCTTTCGGGAACGGAAGGTCCTACTCGGCAAAAAGCAGCTCGACTAGTTATTGATTTAGCAAAAACAGCCCAAGCCGATGGCTTCATTGAAGTCAACCACAGTCACGTTTCAGGTGTATCTGTCATTACAGGAGGCCATGGCCTGAGGCGCTTCCTTGCAGATTTAGCAGGAGACGGAGAAGTATCGATCCCCACCACTCTCAATTCTGCTGGCTGTGATAAACGGAAGATGGAAGAGATGGATATTGATTATCCAGATTTCTTAGAACAACAATTTGAGATAATTAGTGCCTATGAGAAACTCGGAATAGATGCAACTTTATCTTGTACTCCATATGACAGAGGGGTTGAGCAAGAATCAGGTATTGCATCTTGGGCTGAATCTAATGCAGTTGCATTTTCCAATTCATGGACTGATTTGATCACCAATCGCGAATCAGGTTTGTCTGCACTTGCAACATCATTAACTGGCTATGCGCCTAAGTGGGGTTTACATCT
>Ga0163110_10001380_pt1 | contig 12342 bp, 10 predicted proteins | sample CRUFie1St17metaG_FD_108703 | JGI IMG/M metagenome (GOLD analysis project Ga0163110, IMG submission 108703) | Marine microbial communities from the Costa Rica Dome - CRUD Field 142mm St17 metaG | ecosystem: Environmental > Aquatic > Marine > Oceanic > Photic zone | place: Costa Rica: the Eastern...
CTCGCCCCGCGCCAATTGTTGTACCACCCTTGCGCCCGCCGAGCAAATTGGCGAGCCGGCGCCGCCTCCTTTTTGGCTTTGTACGCTGCTCTTGCTGCTTGGTTGCGGTCTTTGATTCCTTTGTCAATGAGTCCCTTGACTTTTTTGCGTCGGAGGTAGGCGACGATGCAGGCGTAGGCGCCGAGGGCCACGTCCACCACCACGGTCAGCGCGGTGGTGAACCCGCGTGTGCCGTCGTCGGGGGTGTTGGCATTGTAGTGGCCAAAGCGCGTGTAGCCGACGAGCAGCGTGACCAGGATGGTTGCAAGCCACAGGAAGAGCGGCAGCAACCGCAGGTTGCCCAGCGCCGTCGCAAAGGCATACATGGTGGTGAACGCACCAATGACGGCCGCGTGCGAGATGACGACCGCCTGCAAAAAGTAGACGTCGCCTTCGAGCACACGCAGCGGCTTTGCCGCCGACGTGGCTTCAGCGTCGTAAATGTAAAGCTGCAGATCGTGGCCGCTTTTGATGGCGAGGTCGCCGCAAAAGATACACTCGAGCAGAATCAAGAAGAGGAAGAGCAAGAGCAACACGCCGCTCAGCCCACGTTCACTTCGCAGCACATCTTGGAGCATCTCCTTTTCTGTTTTCGTCCCTGCCCCAATTTTCTTGGGGCGGCGCAGCGCAAGCTCCCACACCACGGCAAAGCCCGACACCAAAAAAATGAAGATGCTTGCCACGTAGTCGCGCACGGCGTCGAGCTGGTTTGAGTCGTAGACGCGGCCTGTGGAGGCGTACTCGGTGCAGGTGGTCTTGGACGACTCGGGGACGGCCAGTGGGTCGATGATTCGCGCCAATAGAGCGCTCACAAAACCCACCATCACAGCAAGCACGGTGGTGAGCGTCCAGCCGCTCGGCTTCTCCACCTCGTCGACGGCCGTGTTTGTGAGCAGGTTGCGCAGCGCCGGGACGACGCTTCCGATGCAGAGGATGGCGCCGCGCCCCGCCCAGAACGCGGCGGCGTAGAGCGCGGGGATGCGCAAGAAGAGCGCAAACCCGAAGCGGAACCCCTCGTACGCGAGGCCGTCGCGCAACGCCGAGCTCTTGAGCTCCGAATACTCCGCCTCGCGCCCGTCCAAAAACCAAGGGAGGTAGGTGATGTTGACCAACGCGGCGCCGGCGTCGCCTGCGGGTCCCACCGGATGAGGGTCGGGCGCGCGGTCCACGTCGGGAAGCCCGAAGAGAAACTCGCTGGTTCGCGAATTGTACTCGAGGACGCGGACGCAGTGCTCGGTCGCCGCTTCAGAGTTGGGCTTGTTGCGTTCTTCGAGCACGTACCTCGGAAAGCGCGGCTCCGACGGGTAGAGGTCCGTGAGGTCCTCGCTTTTAGCCTCGGTGTTGCACGCCCACTCCTCGGCCGAATCCGGATGCGTGTGCTGCTCCCAGGGGTAGAGCACATTGGTGGTCGCCGACCAGGAGTTGTCGCACGCGGGCATGTTGAGCGCCTTGCACATTTCCGTGGCCGTCTGTTCCCGAAGCAGGTTTTGGAAGCAGCGCGCGCCATTGGTGGCGCGATCCGACTCGGCGACGACCGCCAGCGCCACCAGGCGAAACACCATTTGGTCGTAGCTTGGCAGTTTGCCCGTTCCCGAGCCGGCCGTGGGCGCAACGGCGTCCTCCGCACCACACACCAGGTCCTGCGACGCTCCCGCCGCAAGCTCCGCCTGGATTGCAGCATGCGCATCGTCGGTGTTGCAGGTGCCGCCGGCGTCGTCTTGGAATGGGTTGAGGTCCCAGTTGCAGTCGGGATCGCCCGTGTTGCCGTTCTCGTCGAGGTGCTGCTGATACCGCGCAAACGCCGGCTGCGCGCGCACGTACGCGCGGCGGATTCGCGACATCGGGTCTTGCAGGTTGGGCCCGCTCAGCGAGTGCCACACCACCTCGCGAACGTAGGTGCGCCCGCACGCCTCTTTTTTGAACTCGTACGGGTCGTCCACCGCCCCGTGCACCTGGTTCCACAGGCGCGCCACGGATCCCGACACGGTCGTCGGCGGCGCGGCGGCGCTGTCCAGCCGGCAAATGCCGCGCAGCGCCGCGTCCACGTGGCTTGCGTCGCTACCACGGAAGCCGCTCACGGTCGGGTAGGGCTCAAAGTTGAGATCCGTCATGAGAATCGCGAGCGACGGCACCGCGTAGCCGCAGGGCTTTGGCGGGTCGGAAAAGTCGGTGCTCACGGCGAGGTCGGCGAGGTCGGCCGCGGTCGACTCGGTCAGAAAGATGCAGCCGAGGAGGCCCAGGATGAGGTATCCGACGCCGCCGGCTATAAAGAGCGCATTTTTCTTGAAGGGGCTGTCCTGGTTGTCCGGCATGACGCCCCCCCCGCGCGCGTCCGCCCTCCCCGCTAGGACGGCGCGCCGCGCGTCGCTTCGCTCAGGTACAGCAGAATCCAGGCATATGAGCGCCATCGGGCGGAACGCCACGCAGCTGGCGGCGAAACACCCCCTTCCCGTGTTCGACACGCGGCTCTCGTTCACGGAGCGCACGCACGCCTACTACCTCGACGGCCGGCGCTTTGCGGGCCCGTCGGTGACCACGCTGCTCAAGAAGCTCTTCCCCCAGGAACCCTTCAACGGCGCGCTGATTGTGGAAAAGAACCTGGCGTCGTGGCGAAAGAACGAGGCGTCCCGCTTTCACGCGCTGGTAAAGCACAAGAACGACACGGAGGCCACGGAGGCGATCCTCGCCGAGTGGAAGCGCGCCAACGAGCTGGGCACCTTTTTGCACCGCCTCGCCGAGCTGTACCTCAACGGCGTGCCCGAGGAGACCATCCCCGACAGCGTCGCCACGGAGTACGCCTACTTGCTAAAGTGGCTCGAGGACAACCCGGACCTCGAGCCGTACCGGACGGAGCTCAGCGTCTTTGGCAAGAATGAAAAGGACGACGTGGTCGTGGTGGGCCAGGCCGACGCGCTCTTCCGCAACAAGAGGACGGGGGCCTATGTGCTCGTTGACTTCAAGCGCGTCGAGAAGGACTTGTCGCCCGGGGCGCCGGCCTTTGGGCGCATGGGCGTCGGAATCATGCGCGGGATCGACGCGATCGATTTTTACAAGTACAGCGTTCAGGCGTGGCTCTACGCCGTCTGCATCGAGCGCAGCACGGACATTGTGATCGACGACTGCTTGCTCCTGCAGCTCCACCCGTCGCTGCCCAGCTACGAGTGCAAGCAGTGCCGCGACTTTCGCGCGCAGGCCGAGATGATTCTCGACGAACTGAAGTGAGTTGAGGAGTTCCCACGTGAGAGTTTTTTATTCTGCACGCCGTAGGCCATAGCACACTACGGGCACTTGTCCGGCGCGCGCGCGCATTTCTACTCCACTTGGTCCCTGCTCCAACCCTCGTCTTGCGACTCCGCCCTACCAACTCCCCGCCCTACCCTACCCGACCCTTCCCATCCCCGCTCCGCGCTCGTCTTGTTGTCGTTGCTCACGCGCGCACGCGCAGGCTGAGCAGCGGGATTTTCTCGGACTGGAACGGCGCAAACGACCCCTTTCCCCCGTCGGCCTTCACATTCGGTTTCTTCACATTGACCTGCTGCGGTTCGCCCTTCTCATCCGTCTCCATCGCTGCAGGGGCGGCGGACTTGAACCAGCAGCACCACATGACGGCAAAGACGCCGAGCATCGCCACTAGCGCAATCGAGAAAATCAATTGGCGGTACTCGCACAAGCCCTTCTCGAACGAATCAACATTCAGCTGGTTGCACCTCGAAATCACGTCTTGAGAGTCCGGGTCGAGGTTGAGCTTGAATCCCCAGGCAATGAACACCGGGATGAACGCCGCGACCACGCAGGCGCCCCACACAAACCAGAGAATGAGGTTGGTCTTGCCGTACGACGAAAACAGCCAGCGCGCATACACCAACGCAATGGTGGCGCCGGCCGTGACGCTGGTGAGCACCGCGGACGTTGCCGCGTTCTCGACGAGGGTCGCCGCTTCGTCCACCGGGAGTAGCGTGAGGTCGGCCGTCGAGGCCACTTCGAGCTGGCGCTGCGCCCACGCGATGCCGAAGGTGGTGCCGTCGGCGGCTTCCAGACCGACCATGACGATGCCACCCAGCGTCACGATCACAAACCAGTAGAAGAGACGGCTCGTCTCTTGGTTGACGTTGTAATACGCGTCGTCGTCGACGGCGACTGTCGCGCCCCCCCTTTGGTTGATACCGCCAATGACCTCGCTCAGCACGCTGAGCTGCGACAGCGGCAGCGCGATGATGACCGCAAGGATGAGAATGATCACCAGAAAGTGCAGCGTCGTCGCCGGCTGCTCGGTGTCCCAGCCCGTACCGTCGGACGCGCACCCCCTCGCCTGCGGCAGGATCGTGCCAGTCGACCACGGAGCCCAGTCGTAGAGGGCCTTCAAGATGAGGACAATCAGGAACCCGACGATCGCGAGACCAAGGCGCTGCGAACGCATGATGGCCAGCGTTGTCAGGGCCGTGGGAACGCCCGGGATTGGTGTGGTGTTGTCACCGCCTGCAACTTTCCGTTCCTGATCTGCCAGCGCCATCCGCCGCGACCAGAAGCAGAGGGCCGCCATGCCGGCGTCGATCCCGAGGTAGATGATCAAGATGAGGCACGGCACCGTGGCGTAGAGGCTCCACCCGAGGCGCAAGCCGTACATAACCTTGGCGCGCGCCTGGCGCGGCTTGGTGCAGTTCAAGTCGGCGTACGGCGCCGGCGGCAACGTGATCGCGGGCTTCAGCTGCCCCTCGCACTTGTCCGACGAATCGTACCGGTAGAGCGGCACGCCAAGCGTGCCGCCGCGCGACGCCGTCGGCACCGGCGAGAGGCTGTCCAGCGTCGTCACCGGGGCAACGTTGCCGAGTCCCCCCACCAACCCGCACTGGAGGTACAAGTTGTAGTCCCACATCGCTTCGTAATTCACAAGCGCAGCTGCCGACGCGGCGGCGGCAGCGGCGGCCGCGGCGGCAGTGTACGCAGCTGCCACGGTTGAGATGCCGAGTTCGGTATCGGCGGCCTGCGCCGTCGGCAGGTTGGTGATCGGCGTGGTGAGACCAGCGATTTCGGCATCGCCGACGCCGGCGTCTCCGACGGTCCCGCCTGCGTTCGCTGCCACTGCGCTCTCTGCCGCCGCGATGCCGGCCGTCGTCTCCGCCGCAGTCGTGTCGGCGACAGTGACGTCAGAATCGCCGTCCGAAGCAAGGCTCGCATCGATGATTGTCTCGTAGTCATCGACGGTGTCGATGTTGAGATCGTCGACCGTTGCCGGGCAGTTTGTCGCGCTGGCCGAGGCCAGATACGCGTCGTAGGCCGCTTTCTGATCGGCGTTGCCGGCGTCGTAGGCCGTGACTGCATCGGCGGCCGTCGTGTAGTCCGACGTGTAATCGCCGGTCCCCGGAGGGTCAAACGCGGTCGTGTCGGTGGTCGCGGAGCTCACAATCTGCGCCACAATGTCGGCCGCCTCGCCGGCCGCGGTCGCCGCCGCCACCGCCGCCGCGACGCCGGCCGCCTCCTTCCCCGCTGCCAGCCCAGCTGCCTCTGCCAGAGCAGGTTCGCCGGCGTTGAGTGCCAGCCACGCATCGAAGCACGACGTGTACGTGAGCGCCGTGTAGATGTCTTCGCAGGTCATCCGGTTGAGCGGCGGCGACAACCCCGCGACGCCCGTGACCGCCGTCACTGCCTGGTCACACGTCGTCTTCGCAAGGCTTGAGCCGGCGCCAACGGCATGCCGAGCCGCCTTGAAGGCCTGTGGGTAATCCGCCTTCTTGTGGTACAAGCCGTGCACGGACGCCGCGACGAGCATGCCGAGATCCTTTTTGTGGGCGTCGGTGCCGCACTCAAAGTGCTCCGGAGTAGACGGGGTCCCGTAGTAGGTTTTGATCTTGTCCGCCGACGCGTAGCCGAGGCACTGCGAGCCGTTGTACGCAAACGCCGTATCGTCGGTGACGGCCTTGAAGTCGCGGAGACGGTAGTCGTAGAGCACGCCGAGCTCGAAGCCGAGGGCAATGATCATGGCAACAACGCACGCGACCGCAACAAGAAAGGGCAGCAAAAGGTTGCCCGATGGCAGGGTGCCCCCCATGGTGGCGCGCTTTGTATGTGGTCGGCGCCCCCTCTCCCTCAAGGGCGGATAGAACTTAGGATATGAATGCTACGCGGCGCCGAGGCCGGCGCTCGCAACGGCGAGGACGCAGTCGGCGACGGCCAGCGGATCGGCGTCGTCCTGCACCTCGGCGACGAGCTCCTCGAGGCGGCGCGCGTCGGCGCTGACAAAGCCGCCGAGGACGGAGGTGATCAGCTGCTCCGAATCGTCGGTGTGGCACGCGACCGCCACCTGCGCACGCACCGACGGCCGCGCCCACTTTGCGGCGGGGCCCGGCTCGTCTAGTGTGCATCGCAGCACCCGTTCGATCCGTCCCGTCAGCGTTCGCGTGTACGGGAGCGCGAGGGAAGTTTCGACGTCGGCGCTTGTGCGCGGGGCGTTTGCAAAGAGCGCGAGGAGCTCGTCGCGCGTGACGCGGACGCCCGAGGCGGCGGCGCCGAGGCTGCGCGCCACGCGGCCCGAAAAGAGCGCGCCGAGCGTCAAGTTGCGGACGTTTTCGGCCAGCGCGGAGGCGACGCAGGCAGCGGTCGTCTCCCGCGGCCCGAGCCACGCGGCCGGCGGCGCGTGGGTGGAGACGCGCAGACTCAAATTCATGGCGGCGCACGCTAGGGAGATAGCAGCGGAATCGCGCGGCCGATAGCGCGACGACGGCGCGATGCTGGCGCTTGTCCTGGCGTCGCTCGTGCCGCCGTCGGGCGAAGTGTATTCGGGGTCGCTGCTGGGCGTGTCGGCGCGCGTGGTGCTCGACGAGGTCGACCGGCTGGCGCACGTCCAACTGCGGGGCGTGGTATTGGGCGGGGAAGTGTCCGGCGTCGGCTGGTTTGAGCCCGACGGCTCGCTGCGCGTGCAGCCGTCGATTGAGCGGGTGATGCAGCGCCGCGCGTGCAAAATTCTCGGCGCGGCGCGGGGCGACGACACGCTCACCATCGACTTGCAGCTGCCGCTGTTCGGGAAGCGCGCCATGGTGTTGGAGCGGGTGGGCGCCGTAGCTGAAGCAGTTTAAGGCGACACACAGACACGCACACACACACATCCACACATAAAGACGCACAAAGAAAATGTCATACGCGCTCAAACGCCATGCAAGTGCAATGCGAAGTTGTCTCTACGCCAAGCGCATGCGCTTTTTGGGCACCGCAAAGCCCTGCTTGCCGCCCTTGCCTGTCTCGATGGTGAAGAATTCGAAGTCGTCGTCGCCGTCGCCCGGGTACACCAGGTCGTCAAACTCCACGGTGGTGCGGAACCGCGGGGCCGCGTCATGGCAGATGTCGTAGCGGCGCTCGCCGCTCTGGCGATCCACGCGAAGGTCCGAGACGTCCAAGCACATGTCGTCGAGGTTGCCGAACGCGTCGGCCCACACCTGCCGCTCGCTTTTCAGCAGCTTGGCCGGTTCGAGGCGGAAGGCGTCCGCCAACTCGAAGCTCTGGTCCCAGACGTCGTCCGGATACTGCTTGGAGTTTTTGTACGACTGCAAGTATTTGCCGAGGCCGACCCGGAGCGCAAGGTCGCGCTGCGACTCGCTGAGCGAGTAAAAGGCCATCGCAGAGTTGCAAACGATGGGAAACCAAGCGCGTCGGACGGCGCCTCAAAGTTGGCGTCGGAGATTACGCGAGATTGCCCCTCCATACAGAATCTCTCGCGCGAGATTTTCAGAATTCTGAAAGCCCTAGGTGTTTTGCACTTTCAAGAATCTCGCGCGAGATTATTAGAACTCTGAAACCCCTAGGTGTTTTGCACTTTCAAGAATCTCGCGCGGGATCAGGCAATCTCGCGCAATCTCCGACATCCGCTTTGAGGTGCCGTCGGTGCTGTGCGTGCTTCCCTGCCCTGCGCGGCTGCGCAGGGCAGACTCGCATCTGTCGCATGGACGCCCCGTCGGCACTCGCCGTCGTCTTCGACTGCAACCCCGACGGCTGGCGCAACAGCGCCGCTCTGATCCGCACCGTCGACCAGGTCCTGTTCTTTGTCAACGCGTTTCGCATTCTGCACGTCGACAACCGCCTCGTCGTCTTTGGCACACACCCTACCGAGGTGCGACCGTTGTGGCCGAGCGCGGCCGAGGAGCTGCCGGCGGCGCCCGTGGAGCCGCAGGCGGTGCGCCGCGCGCTCGTTCACGGCGTCGAGGACTTGCTCGCCAAGGACCCCGGCGACGCGGCCGGCTCGCTGTTGGGTGGCGCGCTCGCGCGCGCGCTCCCGCGACTCGCGGCGGCGAAGCGCGCGACGCCGCGGTTGCAGCTGCGCCTGCTCGTCGTCCACGCGTCGGCCGACGTGCCGCACCAGCATCTGCCCGGCATGAATTGCGCGTTCGCCGCCAAAAAGTTGGGCGTCGTCGTGGACGCCGTAGAGTTTGCCAAGGCAGACTCGCAGGTGCTGCAGACGGCGGCCGACATGACGGGCGGGGTGTACCTGCGCCCCGACGCCGCGACGCGCACCGGGCTGTCACAGTTTCTGATCTCGTCCTGCCTGCCCGACGCAGCGGCGCGAGAGGTGCTTCGCGCGCCGGCGCAGGCCGCGGTGGAGACGCGCGCGATTTGCCACCGCACGCACCAGCCGGTGAGCCTCGGATACGCGTGCTCGGTGTGCCTCGCGGTCTTCGCGGACGCCAAGGACCTCACGTCGTGTCCTGTTTGCGGAGAGCAATTTCGGAATGTGTTGCGGAAGCGGCGGCCGCAGCCGCCGCCGCCGCCGCCGCGACCGCGACCGCCGCCGCCGCCGCCGCCGCGACCGCGACCGCCACCGCCGCCGCCGCCACGGCCTCCATCGAAAAAGTAGTGATTTGATATCCCTTACACAAGCCGTAGGAAGTGTGAAGCCAAGCCAGCAAGATAGAAAATGTCGCGCCTGGATCACGTCCTCCGCGTCGGCACCGCACTCCGCGAGACGCCAACAGGAACGAAGGCGTCGTTTTTCAATGGCACGACTCCGCTCATAGAAGTAATCCACCACAGCCGCCGCGAGAAGGTCGACATTGAGGCGGTGAAAAGACTGCTCACGTTGCGGGGCACCGATGTCAACGCCCGGGGCAAATATCTGACCGCGCTCCATGCGGCGGTCGAGATGCACAGCGTCGAGGTTGCAAAACTGCTGATCGAACATGGGGCCGACCTCGAAGCCAGGTCCCGGGAGGGTTATACGCCGCTCATGTATAGCTTCCAAGCCGGCTGGTATCTCGATCTGCCCATGATCGAACTGCTGCTGGACTCCGGGGCCAACCCCAACGCGGTCCCGGCGGACGTTCCGACCGAGGTGCCTGAGGACGAGCGGGGCGGGTGGATGACTAGCACGCCGCTCATGTACGCCTGCGACAGCTCTTTCATCAAAGATAGCCCTTGGTCTCTTGTCGACGTCGTGTGGCTCCTGCTTCGTCATGGCGCAGACCCAAACCGTGTCAACGGAAATGGCGAGACGGCGCTCTCCCTTTCCATCTTGCGGTACCGCCACGAGGTTGTGGCGTATCTTTTGGACTATGGTGTAATCGTGACGGACGCCGCGGTCGCCGCCTTTGCCACCACGGCTGCCGACATGGAGAATTGGGAACTTCGGTTGCGCGACGAGGGCGCTTCTCTCGCAGAGCTCCAGAACCTCCGAAAAACCGAGACTCGCTGGTCAGACATTGCTTCACGGCTTTCGCTCTACATACCCGAGAACTCCCCCCTCCACCCCGAGTTTACTCGCATCTTCCGCGCCATGATAGAGCACAAGCAGCGCATTGGATTCATACCGGTCACAAAGTGAGCGAGCGGATGCAACGTTTCATCTTTACATTGTGTCTCTAGCTTTGTGTGCGACCGAATTTTAAAGCCACACCTACCGTCCCTGGTCCACCCCTCGAATCTGCGCCTTGACGCAAAACGGTTGCGACATCCACTCCAACTGCGACGATTGCAAGTGCGGGTCGAGCGGCGTCGCGAGAAGGCAAAACTTCGAATGGTCCCCCGGCTTGCGAAAGAGCACCTTGAAGCGGAAGACGCAGTAGCCGTCGGCGTCCACAGGCGCAATCGCAAAGCTTCGCGTCGCGTCGACCTCACCCTGGAAGAGCCGCGCGTGGTTTGTTTGAAGGTACATGGGCGCCTTTGCCGAAAAGTCCTTGCTCACAAACTGATGCGTCACGTCCCCCGCGGGCACGAGCGCAAGTTTCATCCGCGTGTCCCGCAGCATTTGCTGGGCGTCGAGCGCCACCGACCGCCGCGCGCGGTCAAACGTCTTGAGCTGGAGCGTCAGCGAGACCCAGCGTCGCGACTCCACGATCCGCACCCCGTTGCGCATGGCATGCGGAAAATCCTCCGTCGACAAATCCAGGTCGCGCGTGGAGGGGTCGAGCAGGGGCAGTCGCGGGGCGCGGATGTGCAGATTGAGAATGGCCGCAATCTCCGATGTTTCCAGCGGCCGTTTCCGGTCGGACGCGCAGGGCGCGCCCGGTGCAATCGCCGACATGAACGCGGCCGACCGCGCCTTGGTCGCAATCTCGGCGTCCATGGGGGTTCCCCGGTCCGGCACCTCAAAGCACAAATTTTTTTTAATGCACGTTTCGTGACCGCTACAAGAAACGGTTCACGCCTGCACCGACACTTCCACGACGGCGGCCGGCTGGCCCGCGGGCACGGGGACGCCGCGCGGGGCCGAGGCAGCGCTGTCCAGAATCTCCGTGTCGCGCGGATTCATGATCAAGCGTTCGCGCTGCAGGAGCTCGTCCACGTCCCAATCCTCGGCGAGCGTGCGGCAGGGGAGAATGCGGCGAATGGTAAGCGGAATCTTGCCCGCGCGCATCTCCTTCTCTGCGATTTCGTGCGGGTCCGTGAGATCGCCACGATCCACCATGAGCGGCGCGCCTTCTGAAATGTGGTGGGCGCGCGTGCCCAGCAGACGCGTACGCTCAAACCGGGTCATGTACTTGTCCGTGGTGCGATAGTCCACGTTGTTGATCTTGTCATTAAAAAGTATGGTCATGCCATTCTCCACGCGGCGCCCCGGCGTCGCGACCACCTCCCCGTTGGCCCCGATGACAAGGCCGTGATCGCCGTGACCGGCTGCGCCGAACCCGTCCTCAAGCGCGCCGGGCCCTTCCTCGTTGAGCTGCTCTTCGTACACGTCCTCTTCTTCCTCGGGCTCGTCGTCGTCGCTGGGCGGCGGGTCCTCGTAGTCGCCGTCTGGCATCTAGCACGCGGTCGGGACGCCGAGGCAACTCTGCCCTGCGCACGCGCGCAGGGCAGGGCGTGCGCACGGCGCCTCAAAGCTCAATCTCGCGCGAGATTGCATCGCCCGCTTTGAGGCGCCGCAGCCGCAGCCGCTGATATGGTCATGCTATCGCGATTTAAACGTGTTGGGGCGCACCATGACGCTTCCAAACCTGTCTACACTGCCCGCAACGCCAGCGCCAGCGCCAGCGCCAGCGCCAGCGCCGGCGCGGGCGCCGCTCTACATTGGCAGCCGCAAGCTCCGCGGCGCCGGGCCGCGCTACGCCCCCTACCCCGCGGGGGCCATCCTGATCGACGTGACGAGCGCGCAGTCGAGCACGAATGCCAACCGCGAAGCCTTCTCGCCGATGCACCCCGAAGGCGGCTCGTACACCGATCCAGGGAACGTGGCGTGGTATTGCTTCGAGGAAGCGTGGCAAGCGGGCAAGGTTTGGGCAGACGAGCTTGGAAACGAAACCCCCCACGACGTGACTTGGCAGCTCTGGCACAACAAGCCCTGGCGCGGCCGGCCGAACCGCAAGCTCAGCGCCTTTTACAAGCCGGCGCGGAACTGGTCGGTCGTGTCTGCCATGTTCCCCGAGCGGCCCGGCCACCGGTACAGCTACGTCGAGAGCCGCAAGCAGGTGTACGTGCCGCGCTACGAGGAGTGGGTGCGGTCGCGTCCGGACGCGATGGAGACGCTCGAGGGCATCCAGACGCTGCTGCGCGAGCAAGATCGTCCTGTTGTTGTCTTCGACCTCGACGGTCCCCGCGACGCCTTTGGCGAGATGGAGACGGTGCGCGTGACGCCGGAGATGCTCCGCGAGCGGATTGAGGATGTGCGCTTTGCCTTCGGGCACGGCTACGTCGTGGCGGCGATGGCGGCCGGCATTCCGGCGGCGGCGTACTGCGCGTGAATTCTAATTGCCTTTAAACCTACTCCCCGCTACGCTCTCGTCCCTGCCAGCACCCACAGCGGGAGCGCCGCGGCCAAGAAGAGGCCGAATTGTCCAAGGGCGACTGGGCTGAGTGCGGGCGTCGCCCGTCCCTCGGCGGCCATGA
>Ga0163110_10001381_pt1 | contig 12334 bp, 9 predicted proteins | sample CRUFie1St17metaG_FD_108703 | JGI IMG/M metagenome (GOLD analysis project Ga0163110, IMG submission 108703) | Marine microbial communities from the Costa Rica Dome - CRUD Field 142mm St17 metaG | ecosystem: Environmental > Aquatic > Marine > Oceanic > Photic zone | place: Costa Rica: the Eastern...
CCATCAACCAAGATACAAGGCAGATAAATCTCAAGGTTGTCGAAGCCGGCAAGAAAGCGCTAGCAGATATTCTAGCTGCAGAAAGTGAGGAAACATCGGAGTGAATCCCGAGAGGGTCTTCGTAAGCAGGAGTGTGTGGGAATGGCGAGAAAACTCCCCACACAACCAACTGTCAACATCGGATTAGTCGGCCACGTAGACCACGGTAAGACAACCCTAACCAAAGCCCTTTCCGGAGTTTGGACCGATACTCACTCAGAGGAGAGAAAACGCGGCATATCAATCAAATTAGGCTATGCTGATACGGCTTTCTACCAAACCAAAGATGGTAAGTATTACTGCTCCGGAAAGAATCCAAATGGGAAAAAAGATGTTGATGAAGAATTAAGCAGGGTCGTATCTTTTGTCGACGCCCCCGGACACGAAACACTGATGGCAATAATGATCACTGGTGCATCAATTATGGATGGCGCAATGTTGATGGTTGCAGCCAATGAAAAATGTCCACAACCTCAAACACGTGAACATTTAATGGCACTCAACATGTCAGGAATCGAGAACATCGTCGTAGTTCAGAATAAGATCGATCTGGTCAGCCGCGAACGCGCTATTGAATCCTACCAAGAGATAACAGAATTCCTCAAAGGGACTGTTGCGGAAGGTGCACCAATCATACCAGTTTCAGCACACCATGATGTAAATCTTGACATTCTCATCGATGCTATCGAAAAAACCATTCCAACACCTGACAGGGATCAAAAAGAATCTCCATTGATGCATGTTGCAAGATCGTTTGATATCAATCGTCCGGGAACCAGACCGGCCAAACTCAAAGGCGGCGTTATCGGTGGAAGCATAGTCAGAGGTGAATTCAAAGTTGGAGATAACATAGAAATCGGCCCTGGTAGAAAAATTGTTCAAGGCTCAAAAACTCGTTGGGAACCAATAAACGCAACCGTTACGAGCATGCAAGGTGGCGGTCTGAGCCTTGAAAAAATGCATGCTGGTGGCCTTTGTGGGCTTGCAACTCAACTCGACCCATCAATTACAACATCAGATAATCTATCTGGACAAGTCGTTTCCTTGGCTGGATCCTTACCTGAAACTAGGGACTCAATCGAAATATCAGTCCACCTAATGGAGTCAATGGTTTCAACCGATGGCTCAAATCCAGAGAAAATCCACCCGCTAAGAAATAATGAGATGTTGATGATTAATGTGGCAACAGCCACATCGGTTGGTGTGACAAGAAATGCCGAAAAGACTCGAACTTCATTGGAATTGAGACTGCCAATTTGTGTTGATGCTGGTGAAAGAGTTTCACTATCTCGAAGAATAGGCTCACGCTGGCGATTGATAGGTTACGGTATTATTCAATAGGCGGTATAATGACTCAACAAATTATCGTTGACAGTTGTGGCTGGGTCGCAATAATTGATTCAAAAATAAATTTCGAGTCTGAACTTGAGCGTTTATTCGGTAATTTCACATTGATACTTACTGAGTCAGTGAACATTGAATTAACCAATCTAGATGCAGCAAGGACACGTAAAAATTCCCTCTTGATGGACTTACTTAGGCAGAAATCTGTAACCGTTCAATCAGAGCAGTCCGGTCATACCGATGACCACATTTTCGAATTAGCCAATTCAGGTAACTATGCTGTTTTGACTATTGACAAGATTTTGAAGAAACGGTTGTATCGCCGTGGTATTGACGTAGTAGAAGTGGCAAAAAATCAGCACTTAAGACTTATAGAGGGTCTATAGAAATGTTAAGGCAGAGTAAATAAGTCATCATCGCCATGACCGTCTAACAAACGCAACTTAATGCCTGCATCAATCCAAGCATGAGCATAGTTTATCGCACCAAAGGCGCGGATGTAATCTCCCATTTCCATAAAGTATTGAGCATCATTAGCATAATCATCAGCCATCCTAAGCAATATCGTTAGCATCTGACCCTGTTGTGATTTAGGTTCGTGAATGGCAGTAGCCTTTTCCCTAGCGGCTTTTGTTAAATTTAGGTAATGCATTACTTTGTCTAGAGTGATTTTATCATTAATTTCCTTCACTCGCCACCCTCCTTTTGTCGCTTTAGAAGGCGTTTCACATCCTCTTGGCGGCCAAGTGATTGATACAATTCGACCGCTAAAGACAATCTACCCTCATCCTCAGCCAGCCTAGCTTTGTCAAACAGGGATTTCCTTTCGTCCCAATCTCGTGCCATAGCAGCCTCCGCTGCTGCTTTATACCGGCTCTCCCTTTCAGAATCGGCGAGGTGTGGTGCTTTCCACATACGGATTAATCCGTTCCTAGTACCAGTTACCATACTATCTGTGGTGACTTTTTGCAACAAATCACCCAGATTCATACTCTGACCCAAAATGCCATCGCTTTCACCTTGTAAGCCAGATAGATGGTATAGTACTCCCTCGATACCAAGAACCCACCAACCATCTCCACATCTGATACCTTCCATTGGCTCTAACGAATCTGATTGCAATTTTTCGATGTAATCCCAGCCGAATGGGTGAGGAACTCCTTCCCATATTTCACCTGAACTGGTCTGTAATAACAATCTACCCTGATCTAACCTTGAAACCCAACTCCAGATTCTATCCTCAAGGCAGCGCTTGGAATAATTATTGCCGAGTCTGCCACACCATAATTTTCCATCATCTGATTGCCAAATTATGTGTTCCCTATCTAGCCAACCAACCAATCTTCTTACTTTACCCGTCTTGAAACGCTTTATGCCTACTCCCTCATGAGAGAATAAGTGCAACTGCCCTTCTTTGCCTGATAAAATCCAACCTCCACCGGGGCGAGCAATAACATCATTGAATCCACCAAAGGTTGACCTACCCTCATGTAACATGCTGCCATCTGTTGTTGATATAACGTAGAATCCGTGCGCAGCTAAAGCGGCTAAAATACCATTTTGATAATTAATTGAATGAATTCTAAATAACGTTTTCACTGTCCATCTGATACTACCGTCTGATTCTATCAGGGTTAACTCTAACCCATTACTCACAACAACTCCTCCCTCGACTGCAGCAATAGCCGAAACTCGCTCAGACGCTTGCCAAGACCATGAAATGCTCCACGACATCACGCATCACTCTCCATTACTCCCCATGCGATAAGTTGGGCTTTCGCTGATTGAGTCAACTGGTAATATCTGCTACGACCTTTCATTCTTGCATTAAGTATACCTGATTTTAACAACTTATTACTAATTTGAGATAACCTTGGGCGCTTGACATCTAGGTGCGCTAGGATTTCCTTATCACTTGGTGAGTATTTTCTTACTTTAGCAATTGAGAGGATGTATGATTCATTAGCAGTGAGTGAGGATAGTGCCAGGGGATCTAATGGATAATCCACTTTCTCAGAAAACTTATCTTCTCTTAAGTTTAGTAACGACTGTATGAAGTTATTCCCGCTGCGCTGTGGTTGGCTATCTTGTGGTTTAACTAACTTTGATAATAAGGATATTATTGTGCTTATTTCAGTTGGGTGTATTACCGATTCTGAATGCGAATTTAGTCCGTCTAAACCTTCGTCTAGCGCATAATCATCTTCGGGTTCGATATCACTAAGCAAGTCAAAACCAACCTCATCATGAATCAATTCCGCAGAATTATGTTCCTCAAAGTCTATCCTCTCCTCGGGTTCAACCATTTCCTTGGAGACCCATAACTCAGTTCCATCATTAGTTGATTGATTTACCATTTCTTCTGGTTCCTTTTTTTCTGTTTTAACATATTCACGGGTTCGTCCAAGGAGACCCCCAAATGCTCCGGCGTCAATTACTGGTTTAGCTCGTTCATCTGTCATAATTACTTCATCTGTATCCGGCTTAGCCGAATAACCAAAATCTTCTACCGGTGTGTCAAGTTGTTGTGACTCGGATAAACCGTCTAAGTCTAAATCAAAATCAAATAAATTGGAGTCTGTCTCAATTGTTAGAACATCTGTTGGTGATTCTCTCTGTTCCCACGGTATAGAGGCATCAATGATATCAGAGGATTGGTGTTCGACATCGTTCTCTACTTGCTCGACGGGTGTTGAAGGTTCAACACGATCATTAACCGTTAGCGGTAGATTCGTTGTGGAAAAGCCATTTTTGCCTGATGAACGGAAATTATCGATGGCATCACGCATGAACTTAATGACTTCAAGCGGCAATCCACCGGTTTTCTCATGAATCGTTTTGGCATGGTCAAGACTGAGGGTAAAATTATTATTGGTCACTGAAGCAATGCGCTTCTCAATTAAAGCTTGCACTTCGTCTACAGATAGGGGATGTAGCGTCTCAATCTTGTCAAAACTATGCATAACATGTTCTGAGATATTCATTCTTTGTCGGGATTCAACCACCACAACAATAACTGCTCGGAGTCGCTCTAATGAGGGCAAGACATCACTTAGTGCGACCAATAGGACGTTGTCCTCGACATTTGGCGTATCTATGACGATTAAGGGTAAACTTTCAGTAAAAGTTTGTGAATAATCAACCATCCGCTTGATTAATTCCAATGGGTTTTTTGGCAAATCATAATCTATCAGTTCTGAATATATTCCCTGAAGTAAACTTTCGCCGGGGTTTGCGGCAGATATATGGTCAATATGGACCGATTTTGGTGCTTCTAGGGCCGAACATCGCAACAATGATGTTCGCCCACTACCAAGGTCACCAACCATCAGTATCCTTCTTGTCGAGCAGAATTTGATATATTGTGCTAAACGATTCCGAATATCAGTACGACCAACATACAACTCAGATTTTTCTCCTTCAAGCGGTATTGCTGAGAATGGATTTGAATCTAACCCAGGGAGATCGAAACCAAGACTCTCTACACGCATGAACGGCACATCGCACACTGAGGTATTTGATGTTTAACCTATTTGAGCAGTTCAATAACCCGTTATTTCATGTTAATCGTAATCTTCAGTTCGGTTTTTACCATAGATTAACGCGCCATTAACGCAACATTAACGCGTTAATCAACCCGTTAAAAGCGTTAATTTTCACCGTTACAAACCCATCACTTATTTGCCAATCACTCGTGCCTAAGTCTAGTGGGAGCATGCCGGTAGAGAATAGCCGATTAAGCGGCTTCTTCAAATTGTCAGTGGCTGAACGCAGAAAACTAGTGCAAAATCTGTCTGGGATAACAGATGAGCATGTTAATGCATTGGCTAATAATGGAGAATTATCAGATGAAGCAGCTGATCGAATGATTGAGAATGTTATTGGAACCATGTCACTGCCCGTCGGTATTGCGACAAACTTTGTGGTCGATGGTAAGCATTACCTCATACCATTTTGCTTAGAAGAATCAAGTGTTGTTGCAGCAGCATCCAATATGGCAAAGCGCTGTTTGATTCATGGCGGATTCCACAGCCAAAATGATGGACCTCTAATGATTGGTCAAATTCAAATTCTAGATACACCAGATATTGAGGATGCTATGCGCAAATTGAATGAAGCAAGAGAAGATATCATTGCGTTATGCAATAGTTTGCCCTCTACGATGATAAAACTAGGCGGCGGGTGCAAGCGAATCGAAACCAGAGTTATTGAGACCATGTCTGGTCCAATGCTGATTTTACACATTATAGTTGATTGTCGGGATGCAATGGGGGCAAATGCAGTAAATACCATGGCAGAATTAATCGCCCCAGAAGTTGAAAGGCTAACCAATGGGAGAGTTCATCTAAAGATTTTATCTAATCTTGCAGCACATCGACTGGCTAGAGTTGAAGCCGTATTCACACCACAGGAGCTCTCCAATGATGGGAGTATTGAGAACGGCCAAGCAGTGATTGACGGAATAATTGAGGCACACCATTTTGCTGTAGCAGACCCATTTAGAGCGACTACTCACAATAAAGGTGTTATGAATGCTATCAGCAGTGTCGCTGTCGCTTGTGGCCAAGATTGGCGAGCTATTGAAGCAGGATGTCACGCATGGTCTGCCCATGCAAATCAACAGTATACATCCATGACAAAATGGGCTGTGAACGATGATGGTGACTTAGTTGGCTCAATAGAGACACCGATGGCCGTGGGCATTGTTGGTGGTGCGTCAAAAGTGCATCCAACAGCCAAGGCAAATTTAGCGATTCTAGGAGTTGACTCAGCCAATGAGTTAGCCAGTATCATGTGTGCGGCCGGTCTGGCGCAAAATTTAGGTGCTTTGAGAGCCTTAGCAACCAATGGAATCCAAGCTGGGCATATGAAATTACATGCGAGGAACATGGCAGTGAGCGCTGGAGCTGTTGGGGACGAAGTCGAGGTTGTTGCCTCAAGATTACAAGCACACAATGGTCCTAAAACCCAAACAACGGTGAAAAATATCCTCGATGAACTTCGGAGCGAGTAATTACTCCTCGGCAAATTTAAGCGTGTCTTGAACTGTACCCTGGTATTCAGTTTCGTCTTTCAATACGTCATTGGTTTCTAAACTATCTAGGATTCCAGTCTTCTGCACTTGCTCGCGGAACCAGGCTTTGACCTTCTTACGGTCTGTATACGGACAACCAAATGCTTCGGAAAATCTTCTAGTAGTTGTAAGCCTCCTGGTATTGCCGTCTTTTCGGCGATCTATCATACCGTATTGAGCAAGTTCCCTCACATAATCATAGGCTTTCTGACCCAATAATTCGACCAATCTTGATTGTGACATTGGTTGATGATATGCAATTAGTGATGCCGCTTTTAGCAGTTTTTTCGGTAGTTCTGTTTTGGCTTCTTTTGGTAGATGTTCAGCGATATCTGGCTTAACCTCAATAGCCCAACGATCACCAACCTCAGCGATTTGCAATGCACCACCTCGTCGCCTCTTTAGCGTCGAACGTAGTGAGTATAAACAGTCTAACATCTCATCTTCATCATAGCCAAGGGAGTCACATAGCTCGGTAACAGACATTGACCTACCGGCACCGAATAGGGTTGCTTCAAGTAACGTATCTAATTGCAGTTCTGACATGTAATCAACTCCTCACTCAACCAACCACTCATGCCCCTCAAGTGCTTCAGATTCCCGTAAGGCCAGTTCTTGCTCCTTGGCTAGACGTGCTTTCTCTTCCTTCAATCGTAGTTTCTCTGCTCGCTTTTTAGCGAATTGAACAGAACCGGTTTCCTCACTGGAGTTGGCATCTGATTGCAGGCGTTTCTTTTCTTCGATTCTTAAGTTCACTTCATCAAAATCGGCAATGTTAGGCCATAGATCTTCAAGCATAATATCCCCATATGGAACTTCATCTTGGCTGATTAGTGCGAATCCCCTATGAGTTAAAAACAGGCTAGCAATAAATGAAGCAACCTTAGCCTCTTCATCATAGCCTTGAGCTTCAATGCCATTTTCCTGTTCTAAAATTTGACCTAATTCACTAATTACATCAATCACCTTCACTTTTGATGAGTCATATTTCTCACAGGTTTTTCTGAGTGCCGTCCAACAGCGGAAGATATCGCCCTCGAGATCTTCGTTATGCATTCTACCGCCAACATTGTTCAAATATTCACCTAACTCTGCCTGATGAGCGATACGGTTTTCTTCGCGGATTTTTAATTCCTCAGCATCATCTGCTGCGTCTTTGAAGGCAGATAGTAACTCACCCAATGTAACAGGACGACCTTCCTCACGCCTAATTCTTTCATCAAACAGTGAAGGTAGTATTTCATCAACATCGCCATCTAAAATTGATGCAGTGAATAGATAGTCCTGATCGTCATAATCAGATTCCCAACCAAAATTAACCTCATCTTCCCAGTCATCTTCTTGATCCAAACTTTGGACCCTATCGAATAAAACAATTGCTTGTTGATTTAGCACTTCCCAAGACATTCTAATCAGCCTACCACATGCTGGTAGGTTGAGTTTATCAGATTCCAGACGGACTCTCTTGGTAAAAACTTTCAAAAAAGTGGATAAATCAACATCCCAAGGATTTAGTTCTTGATCTTTGACAAGAGACAAAACAAGAGCTACAGAGCGATCAAATGGGTCCTCTAATGATTGATATTCAGATTCCTCAGCCTCGACTACTGGCATTATTCGTTCAGCAAATTTAGCAGCAGAATCGGACTCTTCGCCTGACTCCAATAATTGATTAATGATATCTTGTCTAAGAAACCATTTGTCCAATACTGATTGTTTTGTTGTCAAGCAATCACCTTCAGTTATCTTCGACGATTTCATCGCTGGCAATTTGTTCCGTAGTTTCGCCTAGTTCTTCGTCTATAGAACGAATTGCATCGGCAACTTCTCTGCGTTCTTCAATATCTTCGGTCAATTCATTGGTGCGCTCAATCAAACCTGAAATCGGCCCCTCGCTTTCCGTTTCTTCACTCTCAGTGAAATTTAACAGACCACCTAGGCTCTTCGGTGGCGGCAAAGGTTCTGGCACTGTTGGCATATCTGTGTTGGCTTCAAGTTGTTTTTCAAGCGCTATGGCACTAATTCTCTCATCTAATGGATTATCTTTTGCAGATTCTATTTCACTAAGTTGAATTGCTCGCTCACGGTCGAAGTCAACGATTCTTCTACTGCAACCATCACCACCATGAGTAATCCCAATGTGGTGATCTGCCAAGCGCAGAGAGACCTTGCGTAGTGTTACCATAAGGAATTGTGCCTGTTTACTGCGCTTACGACACATTTCGGCGATTCGCTCGGCATTTACTGCGTCAAGATTCTGATCTACTTCGTCAAAGTAGTAAAATGGGCTAGGGTCGTAATCTTGAATGGCAAAAATCAACGCTAATGCTGCCATTGATTGTTCTCCTCCGGAAAGTTGCAAACGATTTACCTTCGATGATTTACCTTTAGGTTTGGCCCATAATTCAAGGCCACCCTTGAATGGCTCATCCGGATTTTCGAGGTAGAGTTCCCCTTTACCGCCATCGCTCAAAATCTCATATGACTTCTTGAAATTTTCATTTACCTTAGTTAGAACCTTGATTAGTTTGTCTTTCCTCTGGGATTCTAGTTTTTCAGTTATTTCAACCAAGTTAGCTCGCCGTGTTTGCAATTGCTTGAATTCAACTTTCATTGAATCTAATCGCTCTTCGCACTCAGCATATTGTTCTATAGCAAGCATATTAACGGGACCGTGTTTCTCCATTGCTCTTTCTAAAGTCCTGACTCGCTTTTCTGCATCGCCAACAGACGGCAAGCTCACCTCGGCAGATGCTGGTTGAATGAAATTGGCTTGCATATCGGCCAACAATTCATTGATTACTAACTCTTTATTCAGTATTGACCGCCCGAGTTCATCACTCAAACGGCGCCTTGATTGGGCATCTGTCGACTTTTGTGTCAATTCGGTTCTCAGGCTTGCACGCTCATCAACCAAAGCCAGTCTTTCATCTTCAAGTCCCTTGTTCTCTTCCAAGAGTTGTGTTCTTTCTTCCTCACGGTCTTTTAATTCGATAGAATCTGTTGCAATGGCTGCCTGCAGATTGTCAATCATTTCACTGCGAGCGATAATGCCAGCATTTAGTGCGTTTATCCTTGTCGCTAAATCATCGACCCTTTGCTTGAGCAGCCCCTCATGATCGCTTCCGCTTTCTAAGGCAGCGAGTGCTTGTGCCATAACGCCCTCAGCATCAACACGTTTTATCTGTGCAGCGTGCAACCTATCTTTGAGATGTTCAGGACTGGCTGCTTCCATTTCATTACGGGTCGTGGCCACAGAAGTATTCAAATCCGCAACAACCGACTGGGCTGTATCTAAATCATCTAACTGAGTCGTGGCTAAGGACTCTAAATCCTTCAACTTGGATTCATTTTCAGCCACCTCGCCAAGTGATTTGTTGTAAGCAGATTTGGCTTGTTTTAATTCAGAGCGCCATTCTTGGAGTTTTACCGCTTGATCGCTATCAGCGAGTTCGTTAATTCTACTGCGTAACTGCTGTTGCTCTCGCCTTGCTTGGTGCAATGCTGCAGTAACGGTCTCTGACATTAATTGCAATTTTTCTATTTCACCAGACAAGCGTTCTATCTCACTAGCACCTTTAATTCCACCACCAAATGATACTGACATTTTACGCTTCGAGCCTCCTATCATCGCTCCTCCTGCTTCAGTAACATCTCCTCTGAGGGTAACTAGTCTGACTCCGCCCATGTAGTTCCTCGCAGTACTCAATGAATCGACAATGAGAGTGTTTCGTAAAACAAATTTTATGGCGATGTCAATTTTAGGATCATAATCTAGTAATTCGTGTGCGAATCCTACAACTCCAGGCTTCTTTGATACCATCAACGCTTTACCCGCAACTCGGTTGTTGGTCAATTTGTTTAATGGCAAGAATGTTGCTCTGCCAGCTCGCCTTTCAGCCAGCCACTTGATTGCCTTTGCAGCGATTTCGTCACTCTCTACCACGATAGAGGTCATTCCGCCGCCAATTGCGGTTGCTAAGGCACTCTCATGAGTTGAATCTATGGGAGCGCACAATTCAGCAATAGTACCGATAATGCCGGTTAATTCACCATTATCCCGAGCAGAAATTACTGCTGCTGCACCCCCAGCCATGCCTTTGGAACCAGACGAATTCTCCATTTCCGAGCGTAAGCGGTTTCTTGTTCGCTCTGCTTCTCTTAATTTACCCTCTATTAACTGGGACTCTCCCACCAGCCTTTCTTCACTTTTTTGAGCGGTAATGAGATCTCTAGATAGTTTATTCCGGTCAATACCTGAGCCTTCACCGCTTAGTTCCTCCCCTTGCAACTCTAGTTCGCCCAATGATAACCGGTTTTCCTCTGCTAAATCTTGGGATTTTGCAAGTTGTTCACTAATCAGCTCGGCCTGTACTGCGGTTTTATTCACCTCATTCTGAGCATCAGAGAGGTTTTGATTAGCACTCTCTAATTCATCCAATAATTTGGTAAGTTGCTGTGAGAGTAAGGCCGTTTCATCGCCGGAGGATTCCATTATTTTCTGGACCGCAGACTCTTCTGATTGTGCCTCTTCTAGCGCAGCCGTAGAGTTCTCTAAATCATCCCTGGCGGAATTGAGTGTATTGACAAATTCCTCTAAGGCTTGTTGAGCACTAGTTAATTGATTAGTTAGTTCACCAAGCTCTAATTTTTCCTCTGTATCTTTCGATTCAGCATCGGAAATCTTGTCTTTGTTGGTGTCAATTTTTAGATGTAAATCGAAGATAATCTTGTTCAGTCCTTTTCCGTCTCCGCCGGTTAGTTCTTCGATTTGTTTTTGTAAATCACCTATTTGATCGTCTAATGAGAGTAGGGTTTTCGACCCCTCTCTAACTTGTAACTCAAGGTTGTTGGCCTCCTCAAGATATCTAGATTGCTCATTTACCTGATACTCTTTTTCCGCAATTTGGCTAGCATAACTTGCCTGGTAGGAGATTATTCTTGCTTGATTTAGTTCATCAACTAAATCCTTTACCTTGACCGCAAGGTCTTTCTGTTTCTTCAATTCCTTAAGGCGAGCTTTTTGATTGTCTTCCAACAGTTTGATCCGTTCGATATAATCGTCAACGCTATCTTTTTGCCGGTCTGCCTTCCTAATTTCATCATCGTAAAGCGTAACACCAGCAACACTGTCAAGCACTTTCCTGCGTTCTTTTGCCGTCATTTTCGCTAAACTGGTAACATCGCCTTGGAGCACTATGTTGTAACCGTCAGGCCTAGCATTTGCTGCGCCTAGTATTCTATGGAATGATTTCTGCGACGACTCTTCCCCGTTTAACTGGTAATTAGTAACCACATTACCGCTTTTGGTTAGTCTGATTGACCTAGACATTCTGACTTCATCCATGTTCAATGGCAGGCGCCTTCTGCCATTATCCATAGTAGGGTTGGCAAAGACTAGAGTAACACTACATGAACGAGCAGCATTGTGGTTATTGCCGCCATTAAAGATTAGATCCTTCGAGTTTTGCGCCCTAATTGTCTTATTTGACCTCGGGCCAAGCACAAATTGTATTGCATCTCCACAATTTGATTTGCCAGAACCATTCGGTCCAGTGATTGCTGTAAATCCACGTTCTAGTGGTACAACCACCTCTCCTCTGAACGATTTAAAATTCGATACTTCAAGTGCTTTAAGATACATCCCAATCCCTCAAGCGGAAAATAAATCCAACCTTAATCTCTAGAGCGGGTCTCTAGGGGTCTTAAAGTATACTAGTCTTGAGCGCTCAATACGCCGATTTTTGGAGGGCAGATTGTTCACCGAATAATACTAAATTGAGCCGGAAAAATTACACTTTTTACAACCCGCACCATCACAATATGGACAAGTCGCTTGAACACTTTGGGAACTATTGCTCTGCATAGTTAGTCTAG
>Ga0163110_10001382_pt1 | contig 12331 bp, 11 predicted proteins | sample CRUFie1St17metaG_FD_108703 | JGI IMG/M metagenome (GOLD analysis project Ga0163110, IMG submission 108703) | Marine microbial communities from the Costa Rica Dome - CRUD Field 142mm St17 metaG | ecosystem: Environmental > Aquatic > Marine > Oceanic > Photic zone | place: Costa Rica: the Eastern...
AGACTTCAGATTGGTAAGGGCGACCTAGTTTCTTATGGCTGGTACTATAGAAACTCACCAATTGAATCCGATCCACCTACTGTGCTTGGAGTTGTATTAGAAGATCCTGTTTATGCAGAATATTCATATGAAAAGCTAACACACCGAAAAAAAGTATGGGCAGTTAATGATATTGAGGATTTTACACTAATTGCACCAGTACTTACTAATGATGGTATAACATCCTATTATCCGGTGTATAATCTGATAAAAAGAGAAGATAATGAGTGACTGGAACTTAAAAGACTTGGAAGAGTGGGATGATAAAATCTGCGATATTGCTAAAAAGCATAATCTAGATTGGTATCCCATAACATACGAAACTTGCGATTATTACGAAATGTTGGGTAACATGGCTTATCACGGCATGCCGACTCATTATGGTCATTGGTCCTTTGGAAAATCGTTTGAAATACAACACTCACAATATCAGCATGGTGTCACCGGATTACCGTACGAGCTGATCATCAACTCTGATCCTTGCATTTCCTATTTGATGCGCGAAAATCCTTTATATCTGCAAATATTAATCATGGCCCACTGTGTTGGACATAGTGATTTTTTTAAAAACAATCGCACTTTTAAATACACTCGGGCGGACACTGTCGTCCCTCGTATGCGAAACGCTAAGAAAAGAATACAAAAATATGTTGAGGACCCATGGATTGGTATTGAAAAAGTTGAAAAAGTAATTGACGCATGTCAAGCCATAACGTATCAAATTCCAAGATACCCTCAGGATATTGAGTCATTAAAAGAAGTTTATGACGCGCATGCAAAAAAGGAAAAAATCAGAGATTTAGAAGTACCACCATATAAAGAATACGATATCTTAGGGTTTATATTAGATTATGCGCAAAACATCCCGGAGTGGAAAAAAGACATTATTTCTATAATACGTGACGAAGCTTTTTACTTTATGCCTCAAATTAGAACAAAAACTATGAATGAAGGTTGGGCGTGTTTTTGGCACTACAAGATAGTACATGAATTAAACATGCCTCAAAAATATCACATACCGTTTTTAAAATCTCATAACCAGGTAGTCCGACCACACATTGGGAGAATAAATCCTTATCACTTAGGTTTCCATCTTTTTAACAAAATCGAAGAACGCCATGGTCTAAAAGAGTGTTTTATCGCTCGTGAGGTTCATCATGATGAAAGCTTCATAAGACAATATTTGACACAAGAAGATTGTGAAGAATTAAATCTTTTTTCGTTCTCGCAAAACGATGGCAAAGACCTGATTGTTGACGATGTGAGCGATGAAGATGGCTGGAAAACAGTAAAAAATAATCTAGTAATGCAAACCGGAGCAAATTCCATCCCGGTTATATATGTTGAATCGATCGAAAAAGACGGGAGTCTTATTTTACACCACGAACATGACGGAAGAGACCTACAAATAAAATATGCTGAACATGTTCTAGAACATTGTAAACATCTGTGGGAAACTGATGTACAATTAATCACTATGCTTGATGGCGCACCGTACGAAATCTAAGGAGCTTAAGAATGTCATCTAAATTTTTAGATATAATCAAAAAACAAAGAAAAAACTCAAAAGAAAAAAAGTTTGAAGGAACATTCTTAGAATACCTTGAACTTATTCAGGAAAATCCGTCGATTGCAAAATCGTCTCATCGCCGTTTATATGACGCAATCCGCAAGATCGGTGTGCATGAGTTGGCCGACGACGATCCTAGAAAAAGAAAAATATTCGATAACGAATCGATTAGAGTATACGACTATTTTAACTCCGAATTTTTTGGGATGGAAAGTGTTATACAAAAAATTATGAGATTTCTCAAGGGTGCAGCATTAAGAGGTGAAGAATCTCGGCAAGTGTTGTTACTTATGGGGCCGGTTGGTGCTGGAAAGTCTGCGTTAACCGAGCATATTAAGTCGGCGTTAGATGGAGAAAAGTACTATCACCTTAAGGACGATCCCCAACGCGGTGAGCCACTACAGCTCCTTCCTAGGTCGTTAAGACAAGATTTCGAAAAGATGCTTGAAGTAAAAATCGAGGGAGATATCTCGCCAGTGGCTAGGTATTTGCTTTTAAATGAATATGACGGAAAGTACGAAAACTTTCAAATTGTACAGTCATCATTTTCGCAGCGTGGTCGTAGAGGAATTGCATCAGTACCCCCAATGGATGCAAATTCACAAGATGTTTCAGTGTTAATTGGCTCGGAAGATATTTCAAAGCTTGATAAATATAGTGAAGATGATCCCCGGGTTTTAAATCTCACCGGTGCGTTCAATGTGGGCAACCGCGGCTTAGTTGAATTAATCGAGGTATTTAAAAATGAAATCGAATTTCTTCATACTATCATCACGGCTACGCAGGAGAAACGTGTGCCGGCGCCTGGTAAGCATGATATGGTGTTCTTTGACGGTGTTATTCTTGCTCACTGTAACGAATCTGAGTGGAATCGCTTTAAGTCCGAACATACTAACGAAGCGATCTTGGACCGAGTGGTCAAAATCAACGTACCATACGTGCTCGAGTTAGATCAAGAAGTTAGGATTTATGAAAAAATTCTTTCAAGATCAGACTTCAGCGCACATATTGCGCCTCACACAATCAAAGTCGCAGCAATGTTTTCAGTCATGTCTAGATTAAAAACCACTCAAAAGTGCGACCTATTAACAAAGATGAAAATTTATAACGGAGAAGAAGTTATAGAGAAAGGCCGCGTAAAGAAAATAGATATTAACGATTTAAGAGAAGAATCCCGGGACGAAGGAATGTCTGGAATCTCCACTAGATTTATATCTAAAGCAATAGACCATGCATTAACGGATCATTCAAAGGCGTGTGTTACTCCAATAAGCGTCATGAAATCTTTGACAAAAATGGTAAAAGAGCAAATCATTGACAACGACTTTAGGGAGCATTGCCTTGAAATTATCCAAAAAGTTGTAAGGGAAGAATATCTTAAAATATTAGAAACAGAAATTGCAAAGGCGTTTATCACGGCATATGAAGAACAGGCTCAGTCGTTATTTAACACATACCTGGATAATGCGGAAGCTTTCACTACTAAGGCAAAAATTAGAGATGAATTAACAGGTGAAGAAAGATCTGCAGATGAAAAGTTCATGAAGTCTATAGAAGAGGTCATCGGAATCACAGGCTCCGCACGTTCAGGGTTTAGGTCGGATGTTACTGCATACATGTTTGCAAAAATGCGCCATGGGGAAACTGTAGACTACACTTCATACGAACCGCTTAAGGAGGCAATTGAAGCTTACCTGATTAACTCAGTGAAGGATATGGCAAGAATTGTTACTAAAAGCAAGTCACGTGACGAAGACCAGCGAAAGAAGTATACTGATATGGTTGGAACTCTTATCGAAGAATATGGGTACAACGAAGATTCAGCTGAAGAAATTCTTAGATATGCATCAAACAATCTTTGGAGGGATTCTTGATCAAGTTTAGTTTTGGCATGCCAGAAATGCTAATTTTGTATAGTTTATTTATGTTTAGTCAGTCTTGGACAATTTCCGTCATCGCTTTAAGTGCCGGAATCTTGGGTCGTACTGCTAGTTTTTTATTGGAACACGGTAAAGATGAAGACAGTTTGGTCAAAAGCAAACAAGAGTGATTTTAAAAAAATTGTAAAAGATACAACGATTTTATTTGAAAAAGGAATGTTAAGCGATGGCAACGCGTTTTTTTCAAATGACGTCCTAAGATATTTTATTCAAAGAAACGTAAAAAATAGCTTTGAACACACGAAAAATAATCTGTTTATAAATTTTTTGGCAAACGCTCGGAAATACTCTCCAGGAACTGAGGTCGTTTTGGCTGACCTTATATCTAATAAAGAAAAGCGTATAAAGGATTTACAGATATCAAGAGTGTCATCTGATGTTGCTTTAGAAAAAACGTTGCAGCAAATCAACAACATGAAAAACAAATTGCTGTTTAAGGAAATTGTGAACCTAATGGGAACTTCCGGGAGGGTACATGTAACAGAAGAGCCGGTCTTAAAAACTGAGCTTATTATGAGAGACAAGTACCGGATTCGAGTAGGTGTTGACAACACGTTTGCAAAAATGATAAACTTCTCAAAAGATGTGTTTGATTTCTGTCATGTGTGTGTGATTGAAGGCGCGCCCTCATCCGTTTCTGAAATTAACACTCTCTTAAACTATTGTCACGAAAAAAACATGTTCTTGCTTTTGCTTGGCCGCAGTTTTCCAATAGATGTTATAAACACTTTAGCGGTTAATTGGCAAAGAAAAAAATTAAGAGTACTGCCAGTTGTTTACGGGAATTCTATCTACAATTTAAACGCCCATGCAGACCTATGTGCAATTAGTGGAGCAACTCCTATTAATACGGCAACTGGCCACAGTTTAAACGGAAATTTAGCCGATACTTTTGGAAGCTTAACAAATCTTCAGGTCGGACTTCAAACAGTATCTGCAACCGCAAATACAGACCCTGTTTATCTAGTCAAATCTTTAAAAACAAAACTATCAAAGCTAGATATCGACGAAACAGATAAAAGAGAAATAATACTAAATCGATTAGCAGGATTGTCGCCAAAAACACTTCACGTAAAAATTGCGCAATCTCCGTATTCGTGGCAAACAAAAAACGAAATTGAAATAGCCTTGTCGATATACAACGGGTTCTGTCAGCAGGCAACAATTATCACTTATGAAGACGGTTCTACTAAACATGTTCCAACACACATATACAAAAAAGCAAAAAATATGCATAATGTATACAACGACCTAACAAAAAACATAGGTGGTTACATAGTTCATGAAGAAACAAAACCAAGAACAAATAATCGTTAGTGCATATTTATATGCATAGGAGAAAAAGATGGACAATAAAACAGTGCTAAGCACATATAGAGATGTTTGTGAAGTAAACAAGACACAGCTTATTTCAGAATTAAACGCTGCAGTCACCGCCGGCGCGTTTGAGTTTAACGAAGTAGTAGACAAAGAAAGGTTTTTTGCTTTACTCGACACCCTAATTAACGCAGCCAACGCGAGGGGTTACGAAATATTTCAATCCCAACTGAGATAAACTTTGCAGGGATACAAGCATATTGTCGAGTGTCATTGTATATTGCCGCAATTTAGAACGGCAAAAGATCCTCCATGGCACAAGTTTGTAGTGTTTAGCATTATTGATGATGCAGATACAGCTGTACCAAAACACGCAAAATGCAACAACTGTGGTGTTATACATAACGTGTACGATATCGGAAAATCGGAAATATTACCAGGCCAAGAAACCGGTGCTGTAATGGAAAAGGAAGATATACAATTAATGCTTCCTGACAGTTTAAAAAACATTCTTGTATCTTATGATTGTGACGTCGCGACGTGGGAAAACGTACTTTTTGTTTTACAAAATGCAAAATTTCCATGTAATATAGTTTTAGACAAAAAAGAAGAAGAAGGAATAGTTTCCGGAAAAATGCTGGAAATAGTAAAACACGGAAGTTATAATATAAAACCATATTCAGGTCGGATCGAAACATGAAAAAACTTGCAGCAAAAGACGAACTTGACATTACAGACCGTGCAAAAGCCCGAGAAATAATTCAGGTTGTTTTGGATTATGGAATAAACCAGAAACAAATTTATCATATGATTTCTTTGTTATCACTCGAACTAGAAAATATAAATCACATGAAGGACTTAAACACCTTAATCAAATCATTTACGTCAGATGACACCAACAACACTGGACTAATTATAGGAGAATCAAAATGAGCAATCCGGTAATAGAAAAATGGCAGGAACTTAAAGTTCTTATCGAGTCAATCGATTTGGACGTCCATAAAAACGCAAACGGAAATGCCTCTGCCGGCGTCCGTGCTAGAAAAGGCCTTAGGCTTTTAAAGACGCAGGCCTCTGAATTGGTCAAGCTTACCGTCGAAAGAGATAAGGCAAAAAAAGCAAACGGTTAAAATATTAACCTTAAGCCGTTTAAATGGAGGTCCTTGACCTCCATTTTTTGTTTTTGCCATAATTATGTTTAAGCCTGACAACCTTGTTTTGTCATGTGCTCCCTTACCTTTTTTAAAGCGGACTTTTCGATCTGACATATGCGCATTCTAGTTAAGCCACAAAGATCACCGATCTCTTGTAGAGTTTTGGGTCCACCTTTTGAAGCAATGATTGTACAGTTGTTATATTGTTTGCATGAGATCCAGTGTCGGCATGCCGATTTTTCACAGTTTTTTTCGTATTTTAAGTGTTCTTTAAAGCAGGTAGTTTCATTTATCACTTTATCCATTGATAACCTCCGTTATAATTCTAATTGTAACGTGGTTTCAAACATTGTACGAGGAAAAAATGAGTAGAAAAATATTTGTTGTCGACACGTCAGTAATGCTGTATGATAAATTGGCAATTCATCAGTTCGTAGGAAACGATGTAGTTTTGCCACTTTGTATTCTAGAAGAGCTAGATAAGTTTAAAGAAAAACAAGGAATGCTAGGTGAAAATGCAAGATACGTCAATCGATATTTAGATTCGTTACGAGACATGGAAAAAGATCCGGAAGGCTGGACCTTATGTGTTGAACACGACATAAGATATAAATTTGTTACAAAACCTTTAAGGTCGTTTGTCCCGGAAGGATTGGATACTAGCTACAATGATAATCATATTATAGCATGTGCAAAATATCTTCAGGAGCTTAAACCTAGTACTGTAGTGCTTGTTATAACAAAAGATATTAACCTTAGAGTAAAATGTGACGCTGTCGGTGTTGTTGCAGAGGATTACTGGAAGGACCATATTGAAGACGACGTTGATAACCTTCGTGGATACAGACAAGTAGATTTTGACAAAAAAACAATCGATCAATTTTTTAGCGATGGCTCAATCGATTGTGATGAAGAAAAAACTCAACTGTTTGGATCTGAAAAAAATTGTTTTGTTATTGGGAAAGGTCTAGATAACCAATCCTTCCTTGGGATAAAACGCAATGAAAAAATAGAAAAATTGCGTCATGAGATGGACGGATTTATTAGTGTTGAGCCAAGAAATAGCGAACAAAGGTTCGCAATAGAGGCACTGTTAGATCCAACAATCCCACTAGTAACGCTGACAGGCTTAGCTGGATCTGGAAAAACGTTCTTGGCCTTAATGGCGGGATTATATAAATTAAAAAGCGGAAATAATCGACAGATAAAAATCCCGGAAGAATTTCAAACAGGATACGAACGACTGGTGATTACAAGAACCCTGCAGCCAGTGGGAAGGGATTTAGGGTTCCTTCCCGGGACAATGGAAGATAAAATGCAACCATGGCTAATGCCAATATTGGATAATGTAAGACATGCTTTCAAGGATATAACATACTTTAAAATGATGGTCGACCATGGAGAAATAGAAATTGCCCCGATCCCTTATATTAGAGGCCGGACATTTAATAATTCTATGGTGTTAGTTGACGAAGCACAAAATGCAACAATACATGAGCTCAAAACTATCATAACAAGAATTGGAGCCGGCTCAAAAATAGTTCTTCTCGGTGATATTGATCAAATCGACACACCATATATTGATAGACAGTCTTCTGGTTTAAGCATAGTTATAGACAAGTTTCGTAATTCAAATTTAGCAGCACATGTAAACCTGTCTAAGGGTCAAAGATCCGATTTGGCATCAGCGGCGGGATTGATTTTATAGGAAGATAACGCCATGGCCGGTACCGCATTCAAAAGCATAGATAAAAACAGATTTAAAAAAATATACCCTGCAAAAAGATTTGCACCAGTTTTAGCAAAACAGTCAGAGAAAAATATTGTTTTGGAAAATACGAAGCTAGTCTTTACAGAAGCATCAGGTCAAACTACCCAAACATACACTTTTACAGAAGCTTATTCAACAATACCCACTGTCACTCATGGTGTAAGATCTGTTGATGGAGATATGGTATTAGTTAAAATTACAACACTCACTACCCAGGCCGTCACTGTTGAAGTCTCTGCTGCGTTTGACGGGTTTATTGATCTACATATAACGGAGATTGGTTCATGAGTATTGGGAACATCCAGGGCTTTCTAGAAGAGGGTTTTGTCGACTTCACGGGGCAGACTACTAAGTTAATAACACTTACCTCTGCTCAAAAGCCGGCCGCAATCAATTTAACGATCCATGAGAACCAAAATACTGCTGCTTCGGCAAATTCCGAAACAGATATTCCGGCAAGAAACGTGGGAAACATTCAGGTTTCTTCATATTGGTCAGCAAACAATGGTAAACAATTTTACATTGTTACGTCAGCAGAGTTTTACGGCCGTATTTATTATAGTGTGCAGAGTTAAGTTTAGGAGCATTTAAAATGGCTAAAGATTTTAGAATCAAGCAGTTAAGAACATCACAGGTTATTGTATCAGGTTCATCAGTTGGAACCTCACCAAGCCTTTTAGTATATTCGGCGTCAGCAGCAACAAACGTCGATGGCGCCACCGCCGCCGGACTTCTCACTGGAGTTGGAACAGACGTGTGGGCCTTCATCTCAGGCTCAACGGCCGGTGGCACCCCAGCGCACCCTGCAGTCGTGTTGTTTGGTGGCGAAGTTGTTGTAAGTGGCGGCCTAGGAGCTGCAACGTTAACCGCTTCAACTGTTTCATCGCCAACAGGAGGCCCATTAACTTTGTCTTCGGATACTAACCTTATTTTCAAGGTTGATGAGGATAACGATGGTGGTAACGTATTCCAGTTTGTAAACGGTGCAGATGTTGAAGTTGTAAACATAGATGAGGCTGGAAACTTACAGATAGACGGTGATCTAACTCTAAGTGGCCATGATATCAAAAACTCAGATGGCGAAGTTGTAATTTCAATTGATGCTGATCAAATAACTTCTCTAGCTGCAGCCCTCAGGGTACCAGGCGAAATACAACACACTGGAGACACCGATACAAAAATTGCCTTTGCCGAAGATGTAATAACATTTAATGCCGGCACTGCCGAACAATTAAGAGTCAACGGAGGCGCCAACGATTCCGTTATTGTCAATGACGGCAAGACCGATGTTAATTTTAGGGTTAACACTCCAAACTTAAACGGTGCAATATTTGTAAATTCAGGACAAGATTCAATTATCATTGGTGACAATTCGGTTGCTGACATTGCTGGTACTGATACGAAAATATTGTTTGGCGGAACCCCAGGCACAAAAAACACTGCAACAAGAGGAACATCTGTCTTTAAAGGAGATCTAGTTGTTTCAGGTACATTGTTTGCTGAAAAGCAGGTTATGGAAGTCGATCTTTCCCAAACCGGCCATTTGGTTATGTCAGGTGCTGTACACCTTAAAAATATTGGTGCCTCCGGTGGTGGTGATTCCTTAGCCGTTCCGCAAAACGATGCGGCAATATTTGCTAACACTGGATCTTTTTATGTAAAACAAACAGATGGATCAGGTACTTCAACAGAAGTTAAATTAGGTCAGAAAATTTTAGGTGGTGACGGATTAAAGTCCAACATTTCCGGAAATACAACGACCCTAAGTACGGATGATTCTAAAGTTGCTCACCTCACTGGATCGCAGTTTAACGGCAATGTTGGCGTAACGGGATCTTTAGAAGTAAAAACCGGTGATCTTTCTCTTGAAGCCAACTCTAGATTGAGACTGAACAACCCGGGTGAAAATGATCAATTTATTTATGGAAACAACGCAACTATCTACATCGACGGTGACAATTATGTTCAGGCTTATGCGGATCAAGCGTTCGAGGCCCATGTAAACGGCACCACGAACGTTAATAAATTTACTCACACCTACAACCAATTCAACATTAACAACAATAACGTTGACTTTTATGTTAGTACTGATAATAAACACGCAACGTTGTTTATTGATGCTGGCGATGATTCTGTCATCATCGGCGCCGAAAATTTTGATGATACACCGCAAGCTTCAGAGTTAAAAGCAGCCCACGGTTACGGTAATGACGTTAAAATCATGATATCTGGATCCGCTGGATCTAAGTCAGATACGGCCGCACACGGTCGTGGTGTTGTCGTCATGCCAGGTGATGTTGTGATATCTGGTTCACTCGTTGATGGTTCCGGTGCAGGTTATCTTCAAAATGCCAATAACGGATTAAACAACAATTCAGGTACTGCAGAATTGGCATTAAATACAGTGGCAGCTAGCGCAACCATAGCTGTCGGCGACTCGATTGCTTTTATTGATGCCGATGATTCGAATGCCACAAAGAAAGGCACGATAGCAGATTTGGTTACAGCCATCGCCGGTGATGCATTAGTTAATAACGCTAACCAATTAGAAGTTGCAGTCGACAACAGTTCTATAGAGCGGAACAGCGATGCCCTCCGAGTAAAAGCTTTGGGTGTTACCGATGCCATGCTCGCCGGTTCAATATCAAACGCCAAATTATCAAACAGTTCTATTACAGTTACTGCTGGTGATGGTTTAAAAACCGGTGGATCCGTTTCTCTCGGTGGTTCTGTTACAATTGACGTCGATGTAAGTGATTTCGCCGGTACTGGTTTAGAGGCCGACGGCAGTGAAAACTTAAGAATATCAACATCTGCAGCCGGCGGAGGTCTCACCGGCGGTGGAGCTAGCCCGCTGTCTGTCAATCCGGGTAACGGCATCATAATAGATTCGGATCAAGTAAAAACTGACGATTCTAAAGTTGCTCATCTTACAGGGTCTGTATTTACAGGTCAGGTTGAATTTAACGCAGCTCTAACTGGGTCAACAGATATTGTTGTCGGTGATAACATTATACATGCAGGCGACCCAGATACACTTGTGGCTTTTACCCCTGACGGAATCCGAATAGATGCCGGCGGAATTACGGCTGTTAACTTAGTTGAGGATGGTGTCAACTCTACTTTTACAATTAACGAAAACGGAAACGAACATCTAGATTTTAGGGTCGAGTCGCTCAATAAGTCAAAAGCAATATTTGTCAATTCGGGACTAGATTATGTTTCTATAGGCGACGACTCTGCTCCTGGCGGCGGCCCGGGCCAAGATACACATCTATATGTGTCCGGAACAATCGGTGGAATCGGTTCTGAGGGTGTATCAATTTTTGGTGGAGACTTGGTTGTTTCTGGGGCAATATACAATGCTGATCACACAAGAGTGTCCTTGTCCTCAGTAAAAGAAAACGGCACCTTTTCAACTGCACCTATCGCAAATGCTTCAAACACTGTCGCAATAGGTAATGACTCACAAGCAACATCGGGTGCCGGCGCGTTTGCGATTGGTAATAAGACACGTGCTACCGGGCAAAATTCTATCGCGATCGGATCAGCAACAGGCAACAATTCAGCCACGGGAATCTCAGCAGCTGCAATTGGTGGTGAAAATGTTACTGCTAGCGGAAATTATTCAGCAACACTCGGCGGTCAAAACAACACAGCTTCCGGGGCATATTCTGCGGTTATCGGCAGAGATAGTCAAGCCCTCGGCGAAGATGCTATTGCAATAGGAAAAGATCTGGTTGCCCGTGAGAGTAATTCAATTGTTTTAGGTAACAACGCTAGCGGCGCAAAAGTTGCAGTGAGCGGATCTTTAGAGGTGTTTAACGTTGCAACTTTGAATGGAGATGTAACCCTTGGCAACTCCGCAGACTTGATTATTCCAACGTATATCAAGCATAAATCTGACCTTAATACGTTTTTGCAGTTTAATATTGACAGAATAAGACTGGCTACAAATGGTATAACAAAATCAGATTTTACCAGTGATCAAGTTTTGATTATGTCTGGTGGCGCTTCCGGGGATGTGGATCCTGCAGCTGCACAAGACGTTTCTTTCATGGTATCCGGATCACTTGGCAGCCGCGGAACAACAACTCGTGGCACAGCACTGTTTACTGGAGACGTACACATATCTGGCGCACTTTCCGGCCCAAACTCATATGAACTAACAGACAACACAGTAAGAGTGTTTAGAGATGGCTCTGACCTTAAGTTTGACGACGGAAATAACACCGTAAAATCCCTGAGCCAGCTTGCAACTGTAGGAATCTCCGACGAATCGACATTTTTCCAAGGTGTACATGGCGGCTCGAACAATTCTAAAGCAGCTACCTCTGCTTCCATTTCTTTCGCTGGAAACCAAGGCGCTACTCATTACACAGAAAATATCGGTAAGGACGTTTATCTGTATGTTTCTGGAGGTTTAAGATCCGATACAGCTGCTTACGGAAAAACAGCCGCTGTTTTCGGAGGCGCTACAGTATTTTCAGGTTCGGCCACTTACTTGGATAACGTCACTTTTACGGATATAACTGCTACT
>Ga0163110_10001384_pt1 | contig 12324 bp, 14 predicted proteins | sample CRUFie1St17metaG_FD_108703 | JGI IMG/M metagenome (GOLD analysis project Ga0163110, IMG submission 108703) | Marine microbial communities from the Costa Rica Dome - CRUD Field 142mm St17 metaG | ecosystem: Environmental > Aquatic > Marine > Oceanic > Photic zone | place: Costa Rica: the Eastern...
AATGAAGTCAAAAAAGAAGCACCAGAAGATGTTCCAAACTGGAACGCCAAACTAGCAGAAGCAAAAGTCAATCTACAGAATCAGATAGCAAAGGGCAGATTATTGCCTAAGGGTGTTGAAGATCACCCATTAGAACATTTCGCATTCAACTATTCCGTACAGAGAGATGTAAGGGCAGGACATGTCATGAACATAATGAAGAAGTTTGATCCCAGAGTATGTTGTCCTGTGTCAGCAGTTAAAAGGTCCGACAGTGAAACACTTTACATATTTGATGGACAACACAGAGCAGTGGCATTGGCCTTATTGGGCTGGACAAAAATACCAGTAACAATAGTAGAAACAGACGAGCCGGCCTTTGATGCAGAAGCATTTGAAATAGTAAATGATTCAGGAATCCTAAGGGCAGGGACCGAAGAAATACACAGATGCTTATTACACAGATATAAAATGGGAGAAACAGAAACAGAAAGAGTGGTGACAGCACACATGGTTCAACAGGTATTCGATTCTTGTGAGATCGATCTAGAGCCTAAACGTGTTAGGAAGAGTCCTGGCAAGTGTGGACCAAACAAGCATTACTTCTCGCATTTTGATTATGCGTATAAAGGTATAAAGATGGCAGGACCAATTGGGCTTACTGATGCCTTGTTGTCGATCAAGAATGTGTATGGCGACGAAGAAGGCGGAGAGATCAACCAGGGTCTGTTCATAGGCTTGATGAAACAATATCAAATGGGACAAGAGGCAAAGCGTCTTAAGAGATTACCTAACGATTGGATGACGAAGATGCTTGAAACTGCAAAGACAGTCTGTCCTAGTGCAACTTTGCTTCATACTGCCACTAAAAAACAATGGCAACACGCAAACGGCGTAGGTTGGGACGCACCAGTGGCAATGGGTCACATGCTAAAAGAGTTGTACCAAATTGAACAACCTGAAAGTTTTGAGCCAAGTTATATGCCAAATGTGGTTCTTAAACTGGACGAGGGAGACATAGCCAAAGATTCAGAGGCACAGACTGCATTTAACAAATATGTCAAGTAGACTTTGTTACTATAGATGTTTCGTCACAAAGGATGACAAAACGGAGGAATATGGTTACGGACTTACTTGGAATGAAGTACGCAAAGAAGTTGATACACATTATAAAGAAGGTGCGGACGCGGTAGAACTAGAGATGATAACAAAAGAGGAATTTAATGATAGACTTCCAAAGCCTTAACAACCTGCCTGAAATTAATTTCAAAGCAAAAGATAGGCCTGAATTAAATGAGCTGGCAGATTACATTGACAAAATGAAGGCAGATTTATTTGATAACAGATGGAGTCAGGCAACAAAGAAGCACATTAAAGGATCATTGGTATTATACATAAGGACAATGCAGAAACAACTTGCACCAATGGGATACCATTACAAGGCACAGGAGTCATTGCTTAAAAGCAAATTACATCTTGAACATGTGATTCCACAAAACAAGATTATCACTGCATACTTGCATGACAAGATTCCAGCACAATTGGTTTTACAGATGCCGTTGTGTCTTATCGATGATGTTGACAAACACATCCTGGAGGGAGATTGGCAACAGGCTGGTAATTGGAAGTACCCTTTCCGTAGGTATCACCTAGCAGGATACAGCAAGATTATCAAAGATGTGCGTGGAAACAGGATAGATTTGAACAACTACACCCTGCAAGATCACTTCAATATGTTGGGTGTGGTTGACATTTAACCAAAACAGTGTATAATTAAAAACAGCAAATCCACCAGAGCCGGTAAGGTACCAGTTCTCATTTGTAAACTCTATTAGGAGACACTCTATGTCGATGAATGGATGTATAGCCGAAAGGCGAGGTTGGAGTCGATAACGGACTGGTGGAGAGCTAATATTATGCCAAGCGAAAAAACTAAAAAATTACTGGCCGGACTTGGAAAGATAACCGATTCCGCACCAAAGAATTATGCTGAAGAAAGGGTAAATTCATATACAAATAGATTTTACACGTCCATGACGACACCCATCCATCAATTGCCCAAAAGGTACGATAAGGCCAAAAGAAAAAAGGACGAGGATGGTGAGGAGTATGTGATGATAGACCGGATCTATGGTAGTATCTTTAAGGGCGGAGAAAGATTACTCCAGGCAGATGGCACCGTTTACAAAGGCAAACTGTATTCGAAAAGAAGGTTGGTCACAAGCAAAGATCCAATTACCAAAGAAAAGAAAAACTTTTATAGTCCTTGTAGGGTGACCGCAGATGGCAGATGGTTCGACAATGCGGGTATGCCTATAGAAACACCAATTAACCTAGAACCCGAAAAGGTTAAATCCGCCGAGGAGATTGCAGAAGAAAACAGAATTAAATCTGAAAAAGCCAAGGCCAAAGAGGCGGCCATCCTAGCAAACCTCAAATAAAATATTTAGGATATCCAAACCCTTAATAAGTATTTTTGTAGGCCCACACTGGAGTGGGATACTTTAACCAAAGGAATTGAAATTATGAGTAGAGTTGTTTCTATGATTACCTTCCTTGTGTCATTATTATTTTCACAAATAACATATGCCAATGATTGTAATATAAAGATAGCAGATATGAATTGGGGATCCGCCACACTAATGGCCAACGTTGACAAGATAATACTTGAACGTGGTTATGATTGTAAGGTTGATCTTGTCGTTGGGGACACTGTGCCAACATTCACTGCAATGATGAATAAAGGTACACCGGACGTAGCACCTGAACTATGGGCTTCAACTGTTACGACACTCCTTCAAAAAGCAGAACAAGAAGGAACATTGAAAACAATCAACAATAATCCTATAAACGGATTAGGTGAAGGATGGTTTGTTACGCCAGGGACACTGGAAAGACATCCTGAATTAAAAACAGTGTTGGACGTGATTGATAATCCACAACTATTTCCTCATCCAGAAGATCCGAGCAAAGGGGCATTTGTCACTTGCCCGTCAGGATGGGGTTGTCAGAAAAGTAACCTAAACTTGTTTAGGGCATTCGATATGGAATCAAAAGGATGGAAGTTGCTTGACCCAGGATCATCTGCAGGTCTCGATGGTACCATTGCAAAGGCAAGTTTGAGGGATCAAAATTGGTTTGGATTCTATTGGACTCCTACTGCATTGGCAGGCAAATACGATATGCGAATGCTTGATTGGGGAATAGACTATGCGGGTGATGACAATTGGAACAACTGCATTGTGAAGTCTGTAGAAGAATGTGCGGACCCAAAGCCTTCTGCGTGGACTACACCTGTGGTGACATCTGTTATCTCCAAAAAATTCAAAGACTCAGCGAGTGAGGGCACCCTCAGTTATCTTGAAAATCGTATATGGGAGACCTCTATATTAAACTCTGTGTTAGATCACATGGAAAATAACAAATTAGAGGGCAGTGATGCGGCCCACTATTTTTTAGTTGAATATCCAGATGTATGGAAAAAATGGGTAGGTAGCAACGCACAACAAAAAATAAAAGACAGTCTTTAATAAAAAATGAACTGGTTTGACAAGTTTCCGCAACTATCTGCCAGTTCATTGCAATTTATCAAAACTAAGATTGATAATATTTTCTTTTCGTTTAGTGCCGTGCATGGTGAAGCAATAGAAAATTTTTTTGATCCATTACTGCATTTCCTAATCCTGGTTGAGAAGTTGTTAGTGCAGACACCATGGCCAATCATACTTTTTGCCAGTGCCTTGATATCTTATTCTGTCAGCAAAAGTTTTAGACTCACAATCGCTGTCTTGCTTGGTTTGTGTTCAATTGGTATGATAGGACTTTGGGAAGATACCATGCAGACGTTGTCAATCATACTTGTTGCAACATTGTTGTGTGTAACAGTTGGCGTTCCTATCGGAACTTTACTACACAATAAAAAATTTTTACAGACCATTGTAAATCCTGTGTTGGACCTAATGCAGACCATTCCCACCTTTGTTTACCTAATACCTATAATCACATTGATGGGAATAGGTAAGGTACCTGGACTCATTGCAGTATGTGTGTACGCAGTGCCTCCAGTGATAAGATTGACTTCGTTAGGATTGGCGCAAGTTCCTACCAGGTATATCGAAACAGCGATGGCTCTTGGTCTTAATAATCTTAAGGTATTATTACTGATAAAATTTCCTATCGCTTTAAAATCAATTATGGTAGGCATCAATCAAACCATAATGATGTCCCTTGGTATGGTTGTGATAGCGTCTATGATAGGAGTGTCGGGACTAGGGTCAAACATTCTTAAAGCAATTAACAATCAGTATATCACAACAGGATTGCTCAATGGATTTGCCATAGTAGTAATCGCAATCATTTTAGATCGATTATTCCAAAGTGTTCGAAAAAGAAAATGAGTGATTTAAATAAACAATAATTAATTGCATGTTAAAGACAGAATATCAGCATCTAGTTGAAAACAAGCCATGGCGGGAAACAGAAAAACATTTCAACTCATTACCAAAAGCCGAAGTCACACCTATTACAAACCTCGACATTAATACAGAACAGTGGATTGATTTCACAGTAGAACATTTTGATCAAGCACAACAGAAATGGGAGGAGCCAAAGTCGCACTACACAGATAAAAGTAATGAACTTGCTGAGCTCAACAACAGGTTGGGTAGAAATAAACATAACACTTTTGAATTGAATTACGGAATGAATGGAGACACCAACACGATATTAAAGGAGATGCTTGGCACTGATAATATTAGAAAACTAGGAGCGGATGCTGACTCGATACTAATGCGATTGATTGTTAAGTTTCCTGGTCACGGTGTTGCATGGCATTATGACGACGCTGGCTCTTATAGAAAAAAATTTCCCGAGGCCGATACCAGCAAACTCAAAAGACTATGGTTCTCATTGGATGAATGGAAAGACGGACACGCGATGCAGATATCAAAGACAGTGTTGACCAATTACAACAAGGGTGATGTTTATCATATACCTTTTGGCATGGGACACGCATCAAGTAATTTCGGATACTGTCCCCAGTACACTATTTCATTTACAGGAATCATTAATGATTAAAGAACACAATTTTATACGCAGATGGCCACTGGTTAAAGAATACATCCTGGATGGATTAGAGCAAATTCATCGCAGTGAGAACATATTCAATGATAAGTTTACCCAGCAATTGGAAACGCATCTGAAGAAAGTTTCAGGTAGGAGGTATGCGTTGACCTGCATGTCGGGGTCACACGCAATTTCAATTTCATTACTTGCAAACAACATCGGATGGGGTGATAAAGTCATTATACCTAATTATAGTTGTCCAGCCACTCTCAGCAGTGTCCATGTGATAGGGTGTGTACCTGTGTTCTGCGAAGTCAACAAGTATGGTTCGATGGATGTAGATAGGTTGAAATTACTTGCAGACTCCGGAGCGAAAGCAGTCTTGGCAACTGGCCTGTACGGAGATGTTCATGATCATGCTGGTGTTGAAAAGTTCTGCAGACTAAACAAAATGGTTTACATAAATGATGCCGCCCAGTCGCAGTTTGCTTTATACAATGAACATAACAGTCTATCTCTAGGCGATTTAGTTTGTATGAGTTTTGCTGACAACAAGGCGGTACCTATCGCAGGCACATATGGTGCTATCCTAACCGATGACGAACTGTTGCACGATAAGATAAGAATACTAAGGAAAAACGGAAAGCCAAGCAGACGAGAAGCATATGAAACAGCAGGCTTTAATAGTGAACCAGAAGAAGAGAAGGCAGTACAGGTTCTTGCATCGTTTGAACACTTCGAGGCATGGCAACAAAAAAAATGTTCCATTGCAGACTACTATGATCAAAGATTCAAAGGCAAAGTGCAAACACGCCCACGCCCTACATATAGCAAGTGGAACGCACACAAATATGCAATCATGGTTCCTGATAAATTTAAAGCCTATAAAGACATGTTACATCTCGGTGTGGAAACTAGTCAACACTATGTCGATAACTTTGCTAATCTGCCCTGGACTCCGCAAGTCGAGGGAGACTTTAGTATTACAGACACTTTCATTCAACAAAGTTTGACGATCCCAAACAATGCTTTTATGACCGATGACGAGGTTGATAAAGTTGCTGAAATAGTTTTGAAACATTACCAATCATAATAAATATTGATGTAGCGCCATTATCATATGACGTCGGTAAAAAAAGTGACCCGCAAGTACCTTTGGGAAAGCCGTATAGAAGAGGGCCACACCGTATGCGAGAATCTCGCTAACTCCAAAAAAACATAAGTGTAGCATGGGAACAATAACTTGACTCCTATTGCAATCCTGTGCTATGCTTATATGTAGGAGATATGAATGTCAATTAAACACAAGATTAAATTCAAGGACAATTTTAGCAGGTTGAAACCTAGTCAAGTTATGTCAAACTATAAGGACATTCCTGCAGATCCTAAGATATACGTTGAAACAAGTCTAATGGCTAAACAGCCTGAGGTCACGCTTTGGGATTTCATCGAGAACAGACCAGACAAAGAATATGAACAATGGGCTAAGGATATAGGTTCGGATCTAACAACCGAATATGATGCCAAACCATTGTCACAATTGGACATAAACGAAAAAGATTTCATAGATTTTATGGTTAATAATAAAGACACTTGCCAAAAGAAGTATTATGAAAAGAGGCCCTACCATAACGGTATAAGTGAACTAACTATGAACCTACCAATGAAATGTGGATACAACGAAAGAAACACTATTGAATACAACTGGGGTCTTTATGGTGACAGTAATGAAAGGGTAAAAGAACTACTCGGTTCGAGGCAAGTGTGGGAAGACAAGATCGGTATCGACTATGATACGGCCCTAATTAGATTGTTAGCATACCTTCCAGGACAAATACTTCCATGGCATCATGACAATCTAGGAAACTGGTGTAGAAATAATAAAGAGCTCAATCCTGATATAGACACACAGATGTGTGACCTGGGACCTATCAAGAGATATCTTGTTATGATTACTGACTGGCACTGGGGACACGTGTTGCAATTTCAAAATAGTTATTTTCCAAGATGGAAAAAAGGAGAAGTATATGACCTTCCAATTCCGCAACCACATTGTTCGGCTAACATGGGAATGAGGTTAAAATTAACCTGTAGCATTAGTGGGGCCATGACACGTGAAATTGAATCATAAGATAGCAGAAGAAAGACTGGATCCTAAAAATGCAGTACCAAAAGAGATACTAGAACAATATCCATGGCATTGGGATCCAATGAAGCAGGACCACGAAGATGATTCATGTTTCATGCACAACATCAAAGATTTCGATTGGAAAGCATTAGGCGATTGGGCAATCAAAAAATGCAATGAACACCTTACACCGCAAAAGTACTGGTGGTATGACTATGACAACGACGCAGTGATGCACGCCAATGATAATGTAAATTCAATGCCAATCAAAGAACAAGCATTATTGGCCCTGAAGAATAACACCCACACCAAACACAACAGACAATACTTTAAAATTGCCAATAAAGAATTCGGCGAATGGTACGAGCCTTTAAAAAAAATGTTTCCTAATCTAAAAGAAGATAAAATGGGAATCAGTCTTTTCGTGCAACCTCCAGGACATACAATCTGGAGTCACACAGATACATACAGTAGTTTCATAAGAAGAACAGGCGACTCCAAGGCCGATTACACGGTGTTGAGACGTTACATGGCCTTTGTTAGAGACTGGGACTTTGGACACTTCTTCCATTATGGTAATCACTGTTTTAACCAATGGAAAGCAGGCGACCTATGGGATTTGAAGCCAGGCATATATCATGGCAGTGCCAACGCAGGAATAAATCCAAAAATCACAATACATTGGAGTGGAGAACTGCTATAATGTTCGACAATCAATATTTTATCAAATATCTTGCAGACAGGAAAGTAGATCTATCCAAGCATCTTGAAATCAGTAAGTTTTGTCGGTTGGAGATAGATCCAAAAGAGTTCGAGGACTTTGTAAAGGTTCATCGTCAGGATGCCACAGTCAAGTCATGGCATCCAAGACCTTTCTTGTCAGATATGGGCAATGAACAAGCCATCAACGCCAATTGGATTGGGTATAACGAAGGTAACACAAAAGAAAGCAACTGGGGAATAAACGAAATACATAACACTATATTGAAAGGCATGGTTGGGAATAAAAATTTAAAAAAGTTAGGTATCGATCCTGACAAAACATTGATACGCCTATTGGAATATCTGCCTGGTCATTGTCTGCCTCTACACTGTGATGGACTAGAAGGTTTCAAAAAACTACATGGAGAAGTTGATGCTGTTAGATTTTTTGTTGCAGTAAGTGATTGGGACTGGGGACACGTCTTACAAGTACACGATAACATGATATCAAACTGGAAATCCGGAGACACATACGTAATACCTCCAAAGATATTTCATGCAAGTGCAAACTTTGGTATTGCACCCAAGTACACTTTAACAATAACAGGTGTAAAGACATGATAACAAACACAGGCGGAGAAAGACTGTATAAACAGATTTGCGATCCTTTGACGGATGCTTATCACAAAATACAGACATCAGGTAATGTCATAGATGGAGAATATTGCAGAAGTGCTGAGAATAAATTAAAGTTCATTACGAAACGTAAACATGCAAAAATAACAACATCAGCCACAATAGCATTGATGGTGGCTTTGATTGCATGGAACATACGTAATAAAAAAGTGGCCTGTGCTAATTATGGATATGTGGCGAGTGCCAATCAGGCCGCCCTATTGAATGACGTTGAATTTTTTGATGTTGATAAGAAGGGCCTAATAAATTTAGATACCCGTTTCTCGCATGACTTGGTCATTCCAGTGTCACTGTATGGCAACAGCATTGACTACACAAATCTAAAAACAGCAGACAACACAAAGGTTATTGTGGACGCGGCACAGAGCCTGGGTACAAAATATAAAGGCCAACCCGACGGAAGTTTTGGTGATGCGGCAATCTTTAGTTTTGCAAGAAATAAACCAGTGCCTACTGCTGGTACACACGGAGCCATTGTTTGGGATGATGATTCAATGACAGACAAAATATTAGCGGCATCGATGAACGGTAAGTTATCTAGGAATGGAGGTGTTATGTCTTACGGAGTAAACGCCACCCCTTATGAACTACAGGCCGCTCAAATTGACATAGGGTTGGATCACATGGGAGAATGGCAGGTAAAAAGAAAATTGATACACGAATACTATTCTAAGCAGTTTGCTAATCTACCTATTGAGATCATCGAGGCCAACAAATATTGTGAATCCAACTATCATAAGTTTGCGATGCTTGTTAACAATAGAGATAGCCTCGCTGAATATCTTAATGAGAATAATATTACTGCCTTGCTACATTACACAGACAATTTTGCAAATTTCTTTGGATCAGGAAATTTCCCAAACACTGATATGCTATGTAAAAAAATAATAACACTACCGAATCACCCATGGCTAACAGACTCCGAGATAGAAACAGTCGCGGAAAAAGTAAAAAGTTTTTACTCATGAAAAATATTTGCGTAATTGGATCGCAAGGTAAACTTGGATCAGAACTAGTGAAACATCCTAATGCTATCGAATGTCCATGGCAGTTTCAAGACAGTGCGGTCGAACTGAAGCAATGGTTAGAAGATCATCCTGACATAGATACAGTGTGGCATGTGGCCAGAACATGTAGAACAGAAGGTGTCAGACGTGATGCGGTAACTTTTCTGTTAGACACCGGAGGACTGGTGAAGATATTGAGCACAAGGGCAAAGAGCTGTCGATTTGTGTATGCATCAAGCAAGATAGTGTACGGGCTAAAAGGAGTGAGTGCCAATCCAGACGAGGTCCTTACCGCAGAACAGGTCGCCAAGTATTTTTATGATGATCACGTTGGTACAATCAATTGCCCTGATTGGCAAATTACTAGTAGGATAGACATTGCTAATCTAGACAATCAACGAACTATCTATGCCTGTACCAAACTGGCAAACGAACAGCTCATAAGAAGAACCTGTCCAAACCATAAGATTATTAGGATATGGGACATCCTGTAACTAAATATTAGCGGAGTCAAAAACCTTAAGGAGACAAACTATGTACAAGTTTGAAACAAAGACAAATGAAGACGGCGTAATTGAGAATGTGATGAATCATCAGCCCAACGGCTATAATGCATCAACAGGAATATATGCTTCTTCATACATCTTCCAGGGTAACTGGGAAGATGAACTACAGGCTCTTAACTTTACTAGGAGGGGTGTAAAGATCAAAGAAGCAGAGCAGATCGACAACATGAAAGGTCAGGACGCTCAATATCTATACAACTCTTTTAGAAGTGCTGATGGTAAGGATACAACTCACGATCAGTTGCAAGACTTCTGGAAAGAAGAAAATCCAGCAGACTACAAAGACACTAATTCAAAACTTTCTTCACCAAAACTGGCCGCTATATGCGATTGGTTCCAGTGTGAGAAAACTAGAATTAGAATCTTCCAACAACAACCAGGTGCTTACATGCAGATGCACACAGACTTCGATAATCAAAGAGGAAACCAATATGGCGAAACTTTGAGAATTTTTGTGCAACTGACAGACATGCCAGGTGGTGCTTGGTATAGATTCAAGACTGCTGATTCAGAAGTAAGCATTAACTTACAAAAAGGTCAGTTTTTGATTTTTAATCCGGATCACACTGGACACCAAACTCAAAACCTTACTGACGTGCCAAGAAATGCATTCATGCTTGTTGTTAAAAGAAACGCATGGTTAGACGCTCTAACACAGAACGAAACTATGTCTTTTATCAATGTAGATGAACTTGCAGAGCAGAAAAAAGCAGTTTAAACTACTTTACAATCTCGTAGCGGTATTATATAATATCGCTACGTTATCATGAAATACTTTTTCGATCAACATTACAAATGTGGTGATGCACAGTTCTACAATATTTTTCAGGCCTTTGAAGAGCAAAAGAAAACTAAACATCTTCCGTTGTATTACATAGACGCAGATTTCATAAAAAATTTACAAAACACCAAAAGACCAAAAAATTTATCTCCAAAATATCTACAAACCTTAATGATCAACAGATTGAAAGATATAAGGAAAAAAACTAAGAAACTTAAACTTCTTTATACCGGCGGCACAGATTCACACACAATTTTGAGATTGTGCATTGAAAATGATATCTATCTAGATGAAGTTGCCACACATTTGGTTTCAATAACAAACGATATAAAAACAGATATAGAATACATGCCAGGATTGAGATACGCAGAAAAATTTGAAAAGACTATCATAGGCAAAGTCAACAAGATACATCCAACTCTTGATGACATGATTAGGAAACTTGAGAGTGATGATTGGTATATGGATCCACATCTTTTGCCAGGGCGATACATCCATCTAAGACCTTACAGCCTTAGTGTCATAATCAAGGAAAACTTGGCATTGGACGACGATACCATTGTGTTACTGGGAGACGATAAACCAAGTTTTAAGATTGAAAATGGCACAATATTTTGGACCAGGCCCGACACAGGGTATGCCGAAGCAATGGGAATCAAACAAACCATCCCCTTCTTCTTTGATAAAGATAACACAGAACTAACAGTTGGAATGTCATATGCGTTTTTAGACTGTTTTCAAAGCGAAGACCTAAAGAAAGATCAATTTATAGAAGCTCAAAGTATAAAAGACAGAAAGTTTAAACAAAAGGTCCTGCACAACATTGGATTGTATTCAACTGGTAGAGGATTCCTAGATAATCACCTGTTGGGCAAGAAGGATTTTTTAGGAAACATTAAAACAAGAAGATTCTTGAAGGAACTTGAGGCCAGCTCACGTCCTGACCTAGTGGAGAGATTATTCAGCGTCTATGACAGAGTCTATAACAAATACAAGCATCTACCATATGCCATGGAAAAACATGGAAAATATTGTTCTGTTGTTGGTAGGTACAGCCAAAAAGTGCCCATTTTACAAGACAAATTTGGTAGTTGACAATTTTCCATTACCATGTATAATAGTGGTAATAAAGGAGAAGAGAATATGTACAAATGTTCAGCAAAAGCAAGTTTGGTTTTAGATCAGGTTAGATCTAGATGCCAAGAAGACACGCAGACCAACAACAAGTGGAGAGGTAGATCAGGAAACTACATGTATATCATGGGCAGAGAGAATGCTGATGGTAAGGCTACAGGTGTAGTTCACAAGATTGCCGAGGACGGATCACACAAACTTTGTGGTTCTTTCAAGATCATGAGTGATGGTATCATCACAAGGTTCACAGGTTTGTCTAAAGCAGAC